>Ga0316205_10000208_pt1 | contig 124759 bp, 112 predicted proteins | sample 3monthpyrite_MG_FD_204941 | JGI IMG/M metagenome (GOLD analysis project Ga0316205, IMG submission 204941) | Microbial mat bacterial communities from mineral coupon in-situ incubated in ocean water Damariscotta River, Maine, United States -... | ecosystem: Environmental > Aquatic > Marine >...
ATTAATTCAAGTTTATCAGCTAAACTCTTGAAAACCACGGATAAATATGGGGATTCATACCTTGGATATTAAAGCACTCATGCCCAAATATGGACGCTTTGCATTATTAATTACATCATTCGCACTGCTGTCAGCCTGTTCCAGCACTCCTACAGGGCCGGATAATAACGACTTAGCAGTAGAATCGAAAGCATTTCAGCCACAATCAGGTACGATTGAGCCTACTGACGCACCGGTGGCTTCAGATGCCCGTGAAGATCAGGCTTCAAGCACTCAAAGCTACGAACTAGCTGCGAATCATCCCCGTGAGTATATCGTGAAAAAGGGCGACACGCTCTGGGATATTGCCAGTATGTTCTTACAGGACCCCTGGTACTGGCCTGAAATATGGCAGCGTAACCCTCAGGTTCAAAATCCACATCTAATTTACCCCGGTGATATTCTGACTTTAACTTATGTTAATGGGGTTCCAAGAATTCAGGTAGCACGCCCTGCCGAAGGTGAAGATGTTATTCGCCGTGAAAGCACTGATACCGGTGGCCGTAAAGTTGTTAAGTTAACACCCTCAATTCACAGACAAACACTAAATGAAGCCATTCCAAGCATTCCCGCAGACGCCGTACGCCAGTTTTTAACTCGCCCACGTGTAATAACTGAAGAGGAATGGGCTGCGGCACCTTATATCGTGGGCAGTGATGACGCTCACCTGGTGTTAGGTGCAAACAATAAAGTTTATATCAGAGGCGAACTAGATAAAGAACGCAGTCGTTATAGCGTGTTCCGTGAAGGAAACAGACTGGTTGACCCTGACACTGACAAGTTACTAGGTTTTGAAGTAATTTATGCAGGTGAAGTCAGGATTAATAAATATGCCACACCGTCATCAGGCATATTACTGAGAACCTCGCGAGAAGTTCTGGTTGGAGATCGTTTATTACCAACAGATAAGACAGCAATTGATCAGCAATATTTCCCTCGGTTACCTAATGACTACATCGACGCTAAAATCATTTCCTTATTTGATGCTATTTCATCAATTGCAAAATATCAGATTGCCGTTATTAACCGCGGCAGCAATGACGGTTTAGAGATTGGGCACCTCCTGGCAACCTATCAAGCCGGTGGTTACGCACGTGACCGTTTTCTAGATCGAACTAGCCGAGACCGTGGTGATGAGGATAAGCTGGAGATCTTACTACCTGATGAACGTAGCGGTTTAATGATGCTATTCAAAGTGTTTGATGAGGTTAGTTACGGCCTGATACTTAAGTCGACCAGATCGATCAGCAAAATGGATCGGGTCGATAAGCCAAGATAGAACAATTATAACTATATAGTTTCACTCCTATAGCTGGCGGCCTAATGATTAGGCGCCAGCTTTTTTTTGCCTGAAAAACCTGCTTACAAACAGGCGCCGATTTTAATCTCAGAATACAGAAAGATACAGGCTTCATTTGCCTTTCTGAATTCATTACCTATAAACTACTCTTTTTTAAATTTACACTCACGGACACAGTTATGGCTGAAATATCAGAGGATGATTTACATCAGCGGCTTAAACTGGTGCGCTGCTATCTACCACCAACAACGCTTAATCAACTCGTTAGCAACTTCTCCTGCGCAGGTGCTATCTTTGATGCCAGCGCTAGTAAATTAAGTAAAACACAGCTTAATGACTCACAGATAAGCCGAATTAACGAGCTAGATATTACAGAAATTGATCGCGACCTTGCCTGGCTGGAGCGCCCGGATCATGGCATTTTATTTTATGATGACCCGCAATACCCCCAACAACTACTGGAAATAAATGACCCGCCCTATGCGTTGTTTTATATTGGTGATGTCGATTACCTAAATCAGACTCAACTGGCAATGGTCGGTAGTCGTACCCCTACCGCTGCGGGCAGACAGATTGCAGAAAATTTTGCGCAACACCTTTCTGATGCGGGAATTACTATTACAAGTGGTTTAGCTCATGGCATTGATACTGCGTGCCATCTTGGCGCACTCAAAGGACTGGCGGGCAGTGTGGCCGTGGTTGCAAATGGTTTACACACCATTTACCCCAAATCCAATACCAAACTCGCAGAGGTTATTTCGAAAAAAGGTTGCCTGATAAGTGAATCACCGGTTGGTACCGACCCACACAAAGGTTTATTTCCGAAACGAAACCGAATTATAAGCGGCTTAAGTATAGGCACTTTAGTGACTGAGGCGGCTATAAATAGTGGCTCGCTAATCACTACGCGCCACGCAATGGAACAAGGACGTGAAATTTTTGCCATTCCTGGCTCCATCCATAACCCCCTGTCAAAAGGCTGTCATCAGCTAATTAAATCAGGTGCAAAACTGGTAGAAACGGCTGCCGATATACTAGAAGAACTGTTACCACTGGTAAATTCCAGCTCAATTCGCCATACTAGCGCCGCTGAATCTTCTCAAACAAATGCAGAAAAAGCACATGATGAGCTTGATTCCAGCTATCAGACTCTGTTAAAACACATGGAGTATGAACCAGTCGCTATTGACGAACTGGTAGAACGAAGTAATCTAAATGCATCTGAAATAGCCTCCATGCTCTTAATACTAGAGCTACAGGGTCAGGTAGTTTCAGATAATGGGCTGTATTCTCGCACCTTAAACAGTGCGAACTAAAATAGTTAACTAACCTCATACTATTATATATATGAGGGTTTAAGAGAGAACGAATGAAACAAAATGTAGTTGATGTTTTGATGTATCTGTTTGAAAACATTATTACTGATGAAAACCCTGTTCTGCCGGAAAACGAGCATATGTTCGACCGTCTTGAAGAATTGGGCTTTCCACAACACGATATACTACTAGCCTTTGACTGGTTAGAAGACCTGGCAAAAATCCATACAGATTTGCTATCGTCTTCTACCGACAGACCCGTCATCAATTCACACTCTGTGCGAATATACTGTGAGCTGGAAAAAATGCTGCTCGAGCCAGATTGCATCAGCTTTCTGATGCATCTTGAGCAAAATCAGGTTATTTCTGATGTTAGTCGTGAAGTCATTTTAGACCGTGTCACTGCACTGGATGTTGAACTGGAACTAGACCAGCTCAAGTGGATTATTATGATCGTATTATATAGCCAGCCAGGCGAAGAAAATGCTTACGCCTGGATGGAAAACCTGATATTTGATACAAATACTGGTAGCTATTTAAACTAATTTGCTAAAAAACAAACAAAATTAAGAAATATTTACTAAAGTAAAAAATAACATTTAATTAAAAATAACAATAATCATGAGTATTACATGAGTAACAGCCTGCTAATTGTAGAGTCACCAGCAAAATCTAAAACAATAAAAAAATATCTGGGCAAGGATTTCCATGTGCTGGCATCTTATGGACATGTGCGTGATTTAATCCCTAAAACGGGCGCTATTGACCCGGATGATCACTTCAGCATGAAGTATCAACTCATTGAAAAAAATGAGAAACATGTAGATGCCATCAAAAAAGCTCTAAAGAAAGCAGACACTCTCTATCTCGCGACCGACCTCGATCGCGAGGGAGAAGCCATTTCATGGCACCTATACGAATTACTCAAAGAAGACGGTTTACTAGAAAATAAAACCGTTCACCGCATTGCCTTTAATGAAATAACCAAACGTGCGTTGAAAGAAGCAGTAGATAACCCACGTGAGCTATCTATGCCAATGGTTAACGCTCAACAGGCTAGACGTGCTTTAGATTACCTGGTTGGTTTTAATCTTTCTCCATTGTTGTGGAAAAAAATACAACGCGGTTTATCTGCAGGGCGAGTACAAAGCCCCGCTCTACGCATGATTGTAAGCCGTGAAGAAGAAATAGAAGCTTTTGATTCTAAAGAATACTGGACCATTTTAGCTGATACAGAAAAAGACAATAAAAAGTTTTCAAGTAAACTGCGTATTTATAACAATGAGAAAGTCTCTCAATTTACTATTAATAATACAGAACTTGCTGAAGCTGCACAGAAATCATTAAACAGTGCTGCTAATGGCAAACTAACTGTTTCTAAAATAACCAAGAAACAAACAAAACGAAATCCATCACCCCCTTTTACAACATCTACCTTACAGCAGGAAGCCTCCAGAAAACTGGGGTTTTCAGCACAACGCACCATGCGTACTGCTCAGCAGTTGTACGAAGGTATTGATATAGGCGATGGTGAAACAGTTGGTTTAATTAGTTATATGCGTACCGACTCGCTAATGCTATCTCAGGATGCATTAGATGAATTACGTGATTTAATTTCAAAGCGTTATGGCAAAGAAAACTTGCCAGATGAAGCCCGTGTATTTAAAAATAAATCTAAAAATGCACAGGAAGCTCACGAAGCGATTCGCCCAACATCAGCAAATCACATTCCCGATAAAATAAAAAGCGCATTAAAACCAGATCAATTCAAACTATATGAACTCATCTGGAAACGTACCGTTGCTTGCCAGATGGTACAAGCGACATTAGATACGGTTGCGGTTGATTTAAACTGTGGTGATGCCAATCAATTCCGTGCAAATGGCTCCACTATTAAACACCCTGGTTTTATGGCCGTTTATATGGAAGGTCAGGATGATGCCGAATCAGAAAACGATTCAGAAAATGACTCGGGGACTGACGATAAGAAAAAGAATGACGATGAAAAATTCTTACCCTCTCTAGAAGAAGGTGAAGAATTAAAACTATTAGACGTTATTACTAATCAACACTTTACCAAACCACCACCAAGATATACCGAAGCAAGCCTGGTAAAGGCATTAGAAGAATACGGCATTGGTCGACCTTCTACCTATGCAAATATAATTTCGACACTGGTGTTTCGTGAATATGTAGAAAACGAAAATCGTCGTTTTACCCCTACAGACATGGGTAGAATTGTTAATCAATTCTTAACTCAATATTTTGAAACCTATGTGGACTACGATTTCACCGCACGCCTTGAGGATGAGCTCGATGCGATTTCTCGTGGCGAAAGTGAATGGCTACCACTCATGGAGAATTTCTGGACGCCTTTCATTAAGAAAGTAGAAGACATAGATGAAAATGTCAGCCGTGCAGATGTTGCCCAAAGCCGTGATGTAGGTATAGATAAAGAAAGTGGTAAACCGATTACGGTTCGCATGGGCCCTTACGGTTCATTCGCACAAATTGGTGATAAAGATGACGAAGAGAAACCACGCTTTGCCAGCCTTAAACCCGGCCAGAAAATGGCCGACATCACCATGGACAATGTTTACGATTTATTTGTATTACCCAGAGTTCTGGGTGAAACAGATGAAGGCGAGGAAGTAAGCAGCAACGTAGGTCGTTTTGGCCCTTACGTTAAATTCGGCAAGTTCTTCGTATCTATTCGTAAAGAATTCCAGGAAAAAGGTATAGACCCTTACAATATCGACTTTGAAACAGCCATGATATTGGTAAGAGAGAAAAAAGAATTTGAAGCTAATAAATACATTAAAACATTTGATGATTCAGAAATTCAGGTTCTTAATGGTCGTTATGGCCCATACATTACCGATGGTAATAAAAACGCCAAAATACCAAAAGACAAAGAACCTGCCAGCTTAACCCTGAAAGAATGTGAAGAGCTCATTAAAGCGGCGCCGGAACGCAAAGGCAAAAAGAAAAAAGCAGCCAAGAAGAAGGTCGCTAAAAAGAAAGTTGCGAAGAAAAAAGTAGCTAAAAAGAAAACGGTTAAGAAAAAAGCGGCAAAGAAAAAAACAGTGAAAAAGAAACCGGTAGAGAAAAAAGATTAAATGTTAGCGTCTTTGTGCGCTAACATTTTTAATTAAGCTAAATACAACACATCCGACCACATGTCAGAAAACCATCAAATTCAACAAGCAGCAAAAATCATTCAAAGTGGCGGTGTCATTTCCTACCCCACTGAATCGGTTTTTGGTTTGGGCTGTGATCCATTAAATGAAGCGGCCGTAAACCGAATTCTTCATCTTAAAAATAGATCCGTTGAAAAGGGCCTGATTATTGTAGCAGGCGACCTGAAACAACTCGAACCTTATATAGAAATATCTACCAAAGAACAACAGAAAATATTAAATGAAAAAACAAACACTACCTGGTTAGTAAAGAAATCACCACTCACTCCAAACTGGGTCAGTGGAAAACATAAAAAAATAGCTATTCGCGTTTCAAAACACCCGCTTATAATAAATTTATGCCAGCTCATTAACCAGCCTTTAATATCAACAAGCGCCAACCCATCTGGCTTAGATCCTGCAACCACGAGCCAGCAAAGCAATCATTATTTTTCTAATAATATTGATTTATATATTGATTATCAAAGCGAACGAACCGGCCAGCCCACTCAAATAAAAGACCTGACGACAGGCGATATTATAAGAAAATAATACTTATGCCTAAAAATTAAAGTTCGGTTAAAAACTCATGCGACTCACATTCACTTTGCTAGTTGTAAGCACGCTAGCTCTCCAAGGAAAATAAAATGGATTCAGATACTATTGAATTCTATCTCTATTCTACAATTTCGCTTTCATGCCTGTATTTAGCTACAATCACCTGTTATAAATATTTTATTGCCAGGTATTGGGATGAGTCACTTGCTGAAATAACAGATATTAGTGTACTAAATGAAACAGAAGGACATTACTTGTTTGGCGGAAAAGACAAAGAAGTCAAATCACTAAACATACAGTACACTTACTCAATATCAGAAAAGACATACAAAGGAAACAAAGTTTCTCCAATTGATGACCTGCCATTTTTCAGCAACTTTGAACCTAAAAAATATATTGAATACAATAACCTCTTAGCGAGCGGAAACAAGCTACACATATACACCCACCCAAAAAACAAAGAGAACTCTTTAATTATTAGAGAAATAAATACCTCAAAAATCACCAGCTTACTAATAATCAGTATTGTTTTTTTCTTACTTTCTTTAAACAAACTAAATGTAATTGACAGTTTTTCATTATATTCCTATCTGTTATTCTTTGTATTATTAGTTCCCAGTATAACTATCGAGCGATTAGCATTTAGAAAAAACATGTCATACGAAATAGTCTCTAATGATTTAAAGAGGTCGAAGTAAATCAAAAAGTATTGACATCTGAATATGGTAAAACTGCGCTTAAGCTAACTATGCCTGAGAGCTTGACTGCGACCCTGGTTGACCGAATACAGCAACCAGGCATTATTATAAAACGCCTGTTTTCACTTAATACCTCTCTTTCAACATACCCTCAGGCAGCATGGTGTAAAGTTAGTTGGTGCAAGAGCACAATATTATGTAGTATTAGAATAATTGTGCTCTACACCAATATACAGACCCAAAGAGGTCTATTATAAAACAGTTAAATTTACAGAAGAATTATGGGCTCCATAAAGTTTAAATATCAACCTAATCTTTTACAGTTATTCATTTGGATAAAACGCCGATGAAACACTGCAAATTTTTTATTATTACAGCTGCCTCTCTCATATTGTTTCCTTTAGTGCTGTTTGCTAATGAATCTTCATCAAATGTAACAGCTAATACAAGTTCTGAATTTAATATTGAATCAGTCTTTACGCCTGAAGAGCTTAAATGGCTAGAGAAGAAGCAGGCACTTACTTATGTTTATGATCCAGACTGGGCTCCATTTGAATGGAAAAGTGATCAAAACAAACACACCGGCATTATCGCTGACATTCTAAGTCTTATTAATAAGAAGGCAGGACTAGAATTAACACCTGTCAACACTGATACATGGGAAGAATCAGTTGAGCTAGTTAAAAGCGGAAAAGTTGATATGTTCAGTGCTATTACACAAAATAGCGCTAGAGAAGACTACCTTAACTTTACCTCTAAGAACATTTACTCATATCCTGCTGTATTTATAACTAATTTTGATGATAAAACAGTTTATCTACATATTGAAAAAGATTTTAAAGACAAAAAGATTGGCGTAATTAGAGGTAGTGGTTTAGGTCAATATATCAAAAACAAGCACCCCGATCTTGAATACGTAGACCTTCCTTCAACGCATGATGGCTTTTCTTCTATTCGAAATAATAAGATTGATATATTTGCAATCAATACAGTTACCGCCAAATATTTTATAGAAAAGAAGGGATTTTCTGATATAAAAATAGCACTTAAACTTGATTACATCTATCACCTCAAAATTGCCATTCGAAAAAATTTACCTGGTGAAATTTTATCTATTCTTGATAAATCACTTAGTAACATTAGAGAAGAAGAGTTAAATGATATTTTTAACAAATGGACAGAGATTCCTGTTGAACAGAAAACTGACTGGAAACTACTATTTCGATTAACTGGCGTTTTATTTATCTTAATTTTGCTCCTATATGAATTCAAACGGTTACAAATTTCTAAAAAGCTTAAACAAAAAGTACATGAACTCGATATTGCACTAGAGCAAACACAACAAGCCAATAATGCTAAAAGCCTATTCCTGGCAAATGTCAGCCATGAAATCCGTACACCAATGAATGGTGTGCTTGGGATGATACAGATTTTGCGTAACACAGCTCTCAACGAAGAACAAAAACTCTATATAGAAACCCTCGACAGCTCTAGTAATCTCCTGTTGTTACTCATTGATGACTTACTTGATTTATCTAAAATCGAATCAGGTAAACTAGTTCTGGATATTGAACCTTTTGACACCTTTACCTGGATTACGGATATACAGAACCTTATCGAGCCGCTTTTTGAAAACAAAAATACCACTTTTACTACTGAGATAAGTAAAGACATACCTGCACACTTAGAAGGCGATGTTGCACGACTTCTGCAGATAGTCGTCAACCTGCTTAGTAACGCAGCAAAATGCACACACAATGGTGAAGTTAAATTAACTATTGGTGGTCAATTAATTAACAGCAACCAATTTGACCTACGCTTCACTATTAAAGATACAGGTATCGGCATAGCAGAAGATAAGTTACAGTATATTTTTGAAGCTTTTAATCAACTAGAAACAGACCGCACTATCAATAATGGCGTTGGTCTGGGCCTCGCCATTTGCAAACGTCTAACCGATATTATGGATGGCAGCCTACAGGTAACTTCCAGGTTAGGTAAAGGTAGTTGTTTTACTTTTTCTGCGATACTACCCGTAGCAAAAGAAAACTTTATCTTAGAAGGTACAGATGAAAAACTTATACATAAACACGAACTGTCTATATTACTGGTTGACGATGACTCTATTAATCGTTTTGCAGCGCGCACATTACTAGAACAGGCAGGCCAGAAAGTAGTAGAGGCGGAAAACGGGGCAATTGCCGTTGAAAAAACAAAAGATCAATTTTTCGATGTGATATTAATGGATATACACATGCCTGTAATGGATGGTGTTTCAGCCACCCGGGCAATTCGAGAAGGTAGCACAAAAGCAAAACTAGTGCCGATTATAGGGTTAACGGCGAGTGTAATGAAAGATGAAAAAAAACGTTATCTTAAAGCTGGAATGAATGCCGTAGAAGCGAAACCCATAGTCATTAAAAAACTAATGAAAACCATTCAAAAATCATTGTGAAATATACAACCAAAGCATTTAAATACCTGCTTTCCTTATGCCCCCGACAACCAAAGGGGTCGGGGCAGTGATTATTCAGTCACCATTTTTTAATCTGAATAACAGTTTTGAGCTTATTCATTAAATCTTTTATAACGTTTTATCTGTTCCAACGGGATGAATCACCGATTTCCAATAACTCCTGCCTAATCCAGCTTTCAACTTTGTCTTTTACTTCTGAAGGATCCATTTTACTTGCATTAAATGATTCACCAATCGATACCGTAATCGTGCCCGGGTATTTAATAAAACTATGCTTTGGCCAAAACTCACCTGCATTATGTGCAATGGGCATTACCGGGTGTGTAATTCTCGAAGCGAAAATAAACGCACCCATTTTATATTTACTTTCTACACCTGGTGATATACGCGTCCCTTCAGGAAACACAACGACCCATCGCCCCTGTTTTAATTTTTTTTCACCCTGCTCAACAATTTGATCTATAGCTTTTTTTCCAGCACTTCTGTCTATTGCAATTGGACTCATTAAAGCAAGACCCCAACCAAAAATAGGCACACGAAATAATTCTTTTTTCATAACCCAAAGCTGATTAGGTAAAAAATGCTGAAACGACATAGTTTCCCATGTTGATTGATGGTTAGATATTACAAGACTCGCCTTGTCTGGAATATTCTCTTTGCCTTTTATTTCATAATTTAAATTACAGAACCAGCGTAGAAAATGCATATTCATTTTTGCCCAGCTAGATCCAATAGCATAACGTTGGTTAACAGGCAGCCAGAAAAAAACGAGCACTAAACTTACCACAAGCACCATGCTTACAAAATGAAATAACCAGAATATTGTTGAACGAATATAAAGCTCAAATTTGGAAAACTCTTTACTCACTAAACTTCCTTAAAAATAACATTTATAACTCTTGAATGCTTTTGCTGGAAACTAAATATTACATATTCATTAGTTAACCTGCAAAATGTATCTAGAATAAATTTATTATGACTGCAGCCTGGATAGATCAGCCGCTTTTATAAATAAACTATGCAGCTGATTTAATAATGCAATTCGATTATTTTTAAGCGACTCATCATCTGCCATAACCATGACCTGGTCAAAAAATGCATCTATAGTGTCACGCATGCCTGCCAGCTCCTTTAAAGCTTCAGAATAATGACCTGCAGTCAGTTTAGGATTAACCGCCTCAGACATTTTTTGCAGTAAATTATTTAGATTTTTTTCAGCCGCTTCATGTAGTAAATTCAAATCAACTAAATTCGGCAGCTTACCTTCTACTTTCTTTAAAATATTACCTATGCGTTTGTTTGCTGCGGCCAGGCTTTCTGCTTCATCCAGCTTTCTAAATTCATTAACTGCATGCATTCTTTTATCAAAGTCTAACGGTCGTGTCGGTCTTAATGCGATAACCGCATCATACACATCAACACTCATTCCCTGGCTTGTGTAATAAACCTTTAAACGCTCGAGCATAAAGTTAATTACATCATCAATCGCTTTCTCGCCATCTACCTGATCAGCATATGCTTTAGCTGCATAAGAAAGCATTACATTCAAATCTAAGTCAAGATCACATTCAATAAGTATACGTAACGAACCTAATGCTGCTCGACGCAGTGCAAACGGATCTTTTTCACCCGTTGGCTTCTGACCAATTGCAAATATACCTAATAAGGTATCCAGCTTATCGGCCAATGAAACAATTTGCCCTGTTTTACCTTTAGGTAAATTATCACCAGCAAAACGCGGCATGTATTGTTCATCTAATGCATCCGCTATTTCCGCAGGTTCACCATCATTAATAGCATAATAACGTCCCATTATGCCCTGCAGATCTGAAAACTCACAGACCATCTCGGTCATCAAATCACACTTACTTAATAAACCGGCGCGTTTTGCATACTCTGTGTTCTCATTTAAATCTTTTGCTATCGATTCTGCGATACTAGCTACACGACGTGACTTATCACCTACTGAACCTAACTTGTTCTGAAATACGACTTTATTTAAAGATTCAATATGCTCTTCCAGTGTCTTCTTATTATCCTGTTCCCAGAAAAATTTAGCATCACCCAGGCGCGGCCTGATTACTCGCTCATTGCCATCTTTAACTTTTGCGGGATCTTTGCTTTCAATATTACTGATGGTAATAAAATGAGGAAGTAAATTACCTTTAGCATCAACGACTGGAAAATACTTTTGATGATCCTGCATTGATGAAATCAAACTTTCTGCCGGCACTTCTAAAAACTCTTTATCAAAGTCACCTGACACTGCCACTGGCCATTCAACTAAATTAGTTACTTCCTGTAACAAATCATCATCAATCAATGCTTTACCACCGAGTTTTTTCGCAGCCATTTCTGCCTGCTTTTTCACGCAGCTTAAACGCTCATTACGATCGACCATAACAAAACCGGGGGATTCTAATCGAGCAAGATAATCCCCAGGAGATTGTAAATTAATTATCTCAGGATGATGGAATCGATGCCCCCGTGACTCACGCCCGGTTTTAACGCCCATTATCTCAGCATCAATTACATCACTGCCGAATAACATAACAATCCAGTGAACAGGGCGCACAAATTCTGCACTGCTATCACCCCAACGCATACGTTTTGGTATAGGTAATTTAGCTAAAGAGTGATCGACTATAGCTGGAATTAAATCTGCGGTTGGTTTGCCTTTTTCTTCAATACGAAAAACTAAACGCTCACCTTTTTCGGTATCAGTTGTTGCTAATTCAGAAACCTCTACTCCACAACCGCGGGCAAAACCCTGCGCTGCTTTTGTAGCGTTTCCATCTTTATCGTAAGCCGCTTTTACATTAGGGCCTAACTTTTCTATATCACGATCAGCCTGCGCTTCATCTACCGTATTAATCATGACAGCCAGGCGACGAGGCGCTGCATAGGCAGTTATTTTTTCAAAACCAACACCGGCTTCTTTTAAACCCGCTTCTATTCCAGATAGAAATGCATCGGATAATTTATTCAATGCTTTGGGTGGTAATTCTTCTGTGCCTATTTCGACTAATAAATCACGCTTATCAATAACCTGGCTCATTATTTTTCTCCCCCTGTTGTCGACTTACCTATAGGGAAACCTAAAGCTTCACGGGCTTCGTAATATGTATTAGCAACTGCACGGGATAATGTGCGAACACGTAATATAAATCGTTGACGCTCTGTAACAGAAATAGCATGACGCGCATCAAGCAGATTGAATGTATGGGATGCTTTTAAAACTTGCTCATAGGCAGGTAGTGGCAAACCGGCTTCAATTAAACGTGCACTTTCTTTTTCACAGGTATCAAACCAGGCAAATAGTGAATCTGTATCGGCATGCTCAAAATTATAATGGGATTGTTCAACTTCATTTTGATGAAAAACATCACCGTAAGTAACAATGCCCTGTGGACCTTTTGTCCAGACTAAATCAAATATACTTTTTACATTTTGAATATACATCGCAAGACGTTCCAGGCCGTAAGTAATTTCTCCGGTTACAGGACGGCACTCGATCCCGCCCACCTGCTGGAAGTAGGTAAACTGTGTTACCTCCATTCCATTTAACCAGACTTCCCAGCCTAATCCCCAGGCACCCAATGTGGGTGATTCCCAGTTATCTTCAACAAAACGAATATCATGCTCAAGGGGGTCAAAACCCAGCATTTTTAACGAATCCAGGTATAACTCCTGAATATTATCGGGGTTTGGTTTTAGTGCTACCTGAAACTGATAGTAATGCTGTAAACGATTTGGGTTTTCGCCAAAACGCCCATCTGTTGGTCGACGACAAGGTTGAACATAGGCCGCACGCCATGGCTCAGGTCCAATTGAACGCAGGAACGTGGCAGGATGAAATGTGCCTGCACCCACTTCCATATCAAGTGGTTGAATGATAGCGCAACCCTGCGCTGCCCAGTAATCCTGAAGAGCGCTGATAAGGCCCTGAAATGTCGATACGTCGTGTGCCATTTAGATATTTTCTATTTTATTTACAAGCCCGCTAGTATACCGAATTAGCGCTAAAATGACCTGTAACTTTTTATTAAACCCAATTTATATCATTCTTCATAATTTCCACTAAACCGAACTACTAATTCTTCAGTCAATAACCGATAATATGCGACCAATTTAAAAACTGATATTTCATGCCTGATACTAAAATCACCCTACCCATTCTTGCCGACTGGTTAAATGAAGCTACACGCCCCGCAAACACACTGAAACTGGATCAACTAGTTGGCTTTCTATTTGCCATTTGCTGCACACCGGGCAAACTTAAACACAGTGACTGGTTACCCGCGGTCTTTTCAGACCAGCTTCAACTTGTTAAAGAAAGCGATTACATTGATGCCATTATTGAATTACAACAGTATATTTCCCGTGATATCGATGATTTCATGGTCGGTTTGCCCAAAACCTGTCAATTGACTGAACCGTTTGAGTCCAATTTCAGTGAGAATGCACTGCATCAGTGGAGCAAGGGTTTTGAATTAGGCTTAACCTTAACTGAACATTTCTGGGATGACTGCAAAGAACAGGCACGGCCTCAATCATACTGGATGATGCTGAGTTTCTTCTCTAATCTGCATAACGCACAACAAATCACCGCTAAATTTCAGAATGGCGCTTTGCCTATAGAGGCGGTTACCCGACATATTTACAGTGAATTTAATAAACTTATGCAGGATTACGCTGATCTTGCTAAAAAATACAGACAGGAATCTCAACCAGCAAGAATCAATATCACTTCTAATTCCGCAAAGAACTCCGCCGGCATCCCCATTATGAACAACACAAATCCGGGACAGGATGCCAGCCAGCTTATTCAGCAAGCATGGGCGACTGATGACCCGATAGAAAAAGTACAACTGGCCCATCAGGCCCTTGAGCAGGATCCTGACAATATCAACGCCCTAATGTTACTGGCTCAATGGGAAGCAGCTAACTCTGCCGAACGCCGAGACTTACTAATACGCGCAGTGGCAGGGTGTGAGCGTGTTCTGGGCAATGAGTTCTTTGAAAAGAACAAAGGCCGCTTCTGGTTGATTCGTGAAACTCGTACGTTCATGGAGGCACTCACCAATCTGGCAAGCAGTTATGCCCTTTTGAATGATTTTGATCAAGCTATAAGCTGTTATGAACGCGCTATCAACCTTAATCCTGCCGATAACCAGTTCAACCGTTATCCATTGAGTAATTGTTATATTCAAAATAAACAATTCGATAAAGCACGACAACTTGCACAGCAGTTTCAGCATGATAGCGGGGCTTTTTTCCTGTTTGACCAGGCTTTAATATCATTCATCGAGTCTGATGATAAGAACAGCACACTCCTCAAAAAACAGGCATTAACCTGTAATAAATATGTGCCTAAGTTATTGTCAGGTAAAATAAAAATGCCAAAACGTATGCCCGAGAGATTAAGTTCTGGCGACAAGGATGAAGCGGTTTTATATGCCGCACAAAACACGGAGTTATGGCGCTCAGTACCCGGATCGATTCCGTGGTTGATGAAGAAATAAGCATTTACTGATAAAATAACCCATTCTGTTTCATATTTAGCCAGGTTCCCCCCATGTCTCAACAACGCAAAGCTGTCGCCCTTATTTCTGGTGGCCTCGATTCATTACTCGCTGCACGTGTCATGCTTGAGCAAGGCATACATGTAGAGGGTATAAATTTCTTTACCGGTTTTTGCGTTGAAGGCCATACCCACGCTATTCGCAAACAGGACAAGTCTAAACCCAAACGAAACAACGCTTTATGGTCTGCGGAACAGCTTGGCATTAAATTACACATCATTGATATTGTAGAAGAGTACAAAGACGTACTCATCAACCCTAAACACGGTTATGGCAAAAACATGAACCCTTGCCTGGACTGTAAGATATTTATGGTCAACAAGGCTAAACAATGGGCTGAAGAAAACGGTTTCGATTTCATTATTACCGGCGAGGTTGTCGGTCAGCGCCCCATGTCTCAGCGTAAAGACACCATGCCAGTTGTTTCTCGTGAATCCGGCGCAGAAGACAGACTACTGCGCCCCCTATGTGCACAGAACCTACCCGAGACTCTACCTGAAAAAGAAGGCTGGGTTAAACGTGACGAATTATTCGGCTTCTCCGGACGTAACCGTAAACCACAAATGGAACTTGCCAAAAAATACGGTTTTGAAGATTATGCAAAACCAGCCGGTGGCTGCTGCTTTTTAACGGATGAAAGTTACTCGGCAAAATTAGTCGACCTATGGGATGCCCGAGGTACTCGTGAATATGAAATGGACGATATTATGTTACTAAAGGTGGGTCGCCATATTCGCCCGGCACCTCACTACAAATTAATTATCGGTCGTGAAGACGGTGAGAATAAATTCCTGCAGGGTTATAAAAATAATTTCATTACTTTTAAAACCATGGACTGCCCTGGCCCTTTAACATTACTCGATGGTGTCGCTTCCGACAAAGACCTTGAGCTTGCTGCACAAATTTCAGCGCGTTTTTCTCAGGGCAGAGATAAAGACAGTGTAACAATTGAAGCACGTCGCACGAATGGTGATACAACAACATTAGTTGTAAAACCTATGCCGGCTTCAGAAGTAAACCCTGAGTGGTATGTGTAATGCCGCACTTTGAACTAAATGCCCGTAGAATGTTTTGCCCCATGCCTGTGATTCGTACTCAGGACAAAATCAAAGAACTCAATATTGGTGATACACTTGAAGTAGCCTCAACTGATCCGGGCGCTTTAAATGACATACCGGCATGGTGCCGTATTAACGGTCATAAAGTAATTGAAACTCGTCACGATGATGACGAAGTTTTTGTTTTAATTGAAGTCTGTGATTCCTGAAAAATCAACAACTAATCTCTACCGCACACCCTTAGCAAAGACATTTATTAACAATACTAATTTCACGCGTATTGTGTGCGTGGCTCATAAGTTGTCTCTTTGTGTTTGTACTGCACAACCACATTATGCTTTAACTCACCAGCATTACTATTGTACCATTGCGAACATGCATCTAAGGCTTCATTAACCGATCTAAAGTATGACAACACATGCCCTGTTTCAGTCATTAACACAACGGTATTTTCACTCCATTCACGTATGCAAAATTTCATCTCTTCACCTTTTAATATCAATTTAATAATGATATTTTCCATCCAGTATTTGACAGAAATGTTACAGAATGATGACTAAGTAGTTAAGTTTACAATTAAATATAGATCTGCCTTTTTTCACGATATTTATAAATCATTAAATATACAACACTTAACAGTGCTATTAACAACAAAGGCAGAACCCCCATATTAACACTGCGCCAGCCAAAATTATATTGTAAATAACCAGCCGACAGAGACGCAAAAGCAACCACACTAAATATTATAAAATCATTTAACGCCTGCACTTTGAAACGCTCTGCACGATGATATGCCTGTGTTAACAAACTCGTTGCACCGACAAACATAAAATTCCAGCTTAATCCCAGTAACACAAGCGCAATCCAAAAATGAAATATTGTTGTTCCGGCTAAATTAAATACCACACAAGCGAAGCCTAACAATACACCCGCTAACATAACTTTTAATTCGCCTATTTTTCTTATAATAAAACCCGTAACAAAAGAAGGAGCAAACATTGCCAGAACATGCCATTGAATTACAAACGATGTATCAGAAAAACCATGATTATGGTGATTCATTGCCAGTGGTGTTGCCGTCATTACAAAACTCATCACACCATAACCTAACATTCCACAAATAATGGCAACGATACAAACAGGTTGTTTTATAATTTCTAACAAAGGCCTTTGAGCTTCTTTTTTCTCTTCACTGCGTTCTTCAACCGGTAATTTTAAAAACGTTATTGCGACTACGGAAAAAAAATACAAAACAATAAGCGAAGCATAACTACCGGCAAAAGCCATACCCTGAAAACTATCACGAGTATAATTAGCCAGATTAGGACCAATTATTGCGGCGACCACCCCACCCGCCATTACAAAAGATATGGCGCGGCTTTTATAATCTATATCTACTGAATCGGCTGCTGTAAAACGATAATAGTTTGCAAAACTATTAAACACCCCTATTAATGACACACCACCTACAAACCACCAGAATTCATGTTGTATAATTGCCAAAGTCGAAACTACTGCACCAATCAAACCAAATATAAACGCAAACATGAAACTGGCTTTACGACCAATTTTATTCATCAACATTGCTGCGGGTATACTGGTTAGCATCACCGCAATAAACTGTGCAGCTAATGGTAATGTTGATAATGACTTATCTTCTGCCAGTTCAAGACCAACAAGTGCCGCTGATGCAACCATTAACGACGCCCCACTCATGGACATGGCCTGACAAAAGGCCAGTATTGGGACGTTACGGGTAAATGAGCTCATATATTATCTAACAGCACTTAAAGCTTTAAGGGGAGTCTTATTTTTTCACCATGTTATCAACCTTACCTACAGCACAACTCACAAATGACTTGGCTTTGGCTTTAGCTGCGGCTATTCCTTCAGTTGTTCCTGTTTCCGGATACCCCATTTTAAGTAAGGCAGCACTATAATCATCTCGAGCATCATCCCTGGAATCTATAATGACAAGCCCTTGCTCAATATCTACGTCAACAGCCTCAACTCGACTGTCATTTAGAATATTTTTCTTAATCGTACCCGCACAGCCACCACATTTTATATTTTCTACCTGAATTTCTATCTTCATAAATATTTTCACCTCAACTTAATATAATTAATTATACCTGCATTTATTTATACTGGTGACTTGCATGCTATCTCACAAGACAGGACAATAGCGCATTATTAATTTTTAGACATTGTCAGACTGTGGAATTAGATACAAACCAACGAAAAAGAGCAATGGACAAGGCCACCTGGTGGGGGCTTATTGTCAATTTGTTATTATCTATAGGTAAGCTCGTATTTGGCTTTATTGGTCATTCACAAGCTTTAATCGCTGATGGGCTGCACTCATTATCCGATCTGGTCTCAGATGGCATGGTATTGCTGGCGACTCATCATTCAAATGTTGATGCAGACGAGGACCACCCATACGGCCATGCTCGCTATGAAACCTTTGCTACTATTACACTGGCTGTATTACTCACAGCAGTGGGCATAGGCATAGGTGTAGATGCTGTAAACAGACTAATCGACTATCAAAATATCGCCACTCCTACGCAGATCACACTGGTCATTGCAGGTCTATCTGTTTTGAGCAAGGAGGTGCTCTATCAGTACACCATGATAGTTGCTCGTCGAGTAAAATCTAAACTACTAGAAGCTAATGCGTGGCATCATCGTAGTGATGCCATATCATCTATTGTTGTATTTGTGGGTATCGCTGGCGCTATCTGGGGTTACCCTCTGCTTGATTCCGTTGCTGCAATCATTGTTGCTTTCATGGTTTGCAAAATCGGCTGGGATCTGGGGCATCAGAGTTTTCAGGAATTAGTTGATACAGGTCTTGAGCCTGAAACATTACAGTCAATGGAAGCCACCATACTCTCGGTTGACGGTGTTAAACAGATGCATATGTTACGCACACGAAGAATGGGGCACAGCGCACTAGCCGATGTACATATTCTCGTTTCACCAAAAATCAGCGTTTCTGAGGGGCATCAGATATCTGAAGCGGTTGAAATAGCGCTAACTGGACAGTTCGACGAAGTTAATGACGTTACTGTACATATCGACCCGGAAGATGATGAGCACACAGAAAATAGCTGCAAGCATTTACCTCTTAGAGCCGATATTCTAGGCAGTTTAGCTGAATACTGGCAGGAAATACCTGAAACACAGCAGTTACTGGACACCACTCTGCACTATCTAGATGGCACAGTTGATATAGAACTGGTGTTGCCTTTAAAAATAATTCAATCGGAAAGCAAACCTGAACAGTTAAGAGAGAAAATCGAAAAAGCGACTAAAAGACTAAATTGCATAGGTACAGTCGCTATTTTATATAGATGAGCACCATTGAGGTGCATGATTCGACTGATTGCACCATAATAAAGCATAACGGTCGGTTATTTAGTTTAATATCCCCCTACGAATAGGTTTTACATGTGGCATATTTTGTGCAAAATAGTCCGCTGAGCTTTGTGACATAAGAGACCTGTCGCATTTAGGTACTGCTAGCCCTCATTTAAGAGTTGCAGCACTTAAATCCGACAAGTTTCAGATTCACATTTTTATACTGACCAATTTATGGTCAAACATTTTTTAGATAAATATTTGGAGACAACCACATGTCAGATATGACAGCTAGTGACGTACTAAAAATGGTGGAAGACAATGATGTAAAATTCATTGATTTTCGTTTCACTGATCCACGCGGAAAAGAACAGCACGTTTCTGTTCCTTCTCATACGCTAGAAGCAGACACTTTCGAAGAAGGCAAAATGTTCGATGGCTCTTCAATTGAAGGCTGGAAGGGCATTAACGAATCAGACATGATCATGATGCCTGATCCATCAACAGCGGTTATGGACCCTTTCTGCGAAGAAGCAACTATGAACATTAGTTGTGACATTATTGAGCCTGCAACAATGCAAGGTTATGAGCGTGACCCACGTTCTATCGCTAAGCGCGCTGAAGAGTACTTAAAATCTACAGGTATTGCAGACGCTGCATTCTTCGGTCCTGAAAATGAGTTCTTCGTATTCGATTCAGTTAGCTGGAAAGATGAAATGGGCGAATGCAGCTACCAAATCGGTTCTGAAGAAGCGTCATGGAGCTCAGGCAACCAGACTGAGTCTGGTAACTTAGGTCACCGCCCTACTGTTAAAGGTGGTTATTTCCCAGTTCCTCCAGTTGATTCACTACAGGATTTACGTTCTGCCATGTGTTTAGTAATGGAAGACATGGGCGTTCCTACTGAAGTTCATCACCACGAAGTGGCAACGGCTGGTCAGTGTGAAATCGGCACCGTATTTAACACTCTTGTTAAGAAAGCAGATGAAGTTCAGAAAACTAAATACGCTATTCATAATGTAGCTCACGCTTACGGCAAAACAGCGACATTTATGCCTAAGCCATTAGTTGGCGACAACGGTAACGGTATGCACGTACATATGTCTTTAGCGAAAGACGGCACTAACCTATTTACAGGTGATTTATACGGCGGCCTTTCTGAAACTGCATTGTTCTACATTGGTGGTATCATCAAGCACGCTCAAGCGCTAAATGCTTTCGCTAATGCTTCAACTAATTCTTACAAGCGTTTAGTTCCTGGTTTTGAAGCACCTGTTATGTTGGCTTACTCTGCTCGTAACCGTTCAGCTTCTATCCGTATTCCTTTCGTTACCAACCCTAAGGGTCGTCGTATCGAAGTTCGTTTTGGCGATAACACAGCTAACCCTTACCTTTGCTTCGCAGCATTCCTAATGGCTGGCCTTGACGGAATTGAAAACAAGATTCACCCTGGCGATGCTATGGACAAGAACTTGTACGATCTTCCTCCAGAAGAAGAAGCAGCAATTCCACAAGTTGCTCACTCTTTTGATCAGGCACTAGCAGCTCTTGATGCTGACCGTACATTCTTAACTAAAGGCGGTGTATTCACTGATGACCAGATTGATGGTTACCTTGAGCTTAAGAACGAAGAAGTACAGCGTTTACGTCAGGCAACTCACCCAGTTGAGTTTGACATGTACTACTCTCTATAATAAGTTTTAAAATTTATTGAGAATAAAAAAGCCCCGATTTCGGGGCTTTTTTTTACTCTATATTATTCAAAATTTACTCATCTAGTAAATTTCGAATTCGTTTCAGTAAATCTTTCGAGTTATATGGCTTTTGGAGAATGTTTTTTTGTAGACTGGTGTTTGCATATTCAAGGTGCCTATTATCTGTAAACCCACTGGCTAATTGAATTTTTACCTCAGGATATACCTCCTGTACGATAACGGCTAATTGAAAGCCATCTACTTCAGGCATAACAACATCAGACAACATCAAATCAACGTGCTCTGTTTTAAGAATCTCCAAAGCCTGTTCAGCATTTTCTGCTGTTAATATTTTATAGTTATGTGAACTTAATATTTCACTACTTAATTCAAGTAATGACAATTCATCATCTACGATTAAAATGGTCTCATGACCCGACGCTTCTTTTATATCATTTTTTTCTTTTGATATTACCTGATGACCTGCCTGCAGATAACGCGGAAGGTATATTACAAATTGTGTTCCCTCCCCTAATTCAGAATAAACTTTTATCGCGCCTTTACTTCTGCCAACAAACCCATATACCTGACTCAAACCAAGACCTGTACCCTTTTCTCCTTTTGTTGAATAAAACGGGTCAAATATTTTTTCCATTTCCGCATCATCCATGCCGCACCCCGTGTCACTTATACTCAGTTTTATATAATCCGCCGCATTATCCAGACCAAGTAAGTTCGCATCAAAACTATTTATTTTTTCATTATTAGTTTGAATAGACAATACACCACTACCATAAATTGCATGGCTCGCATTAATCGCCATATTAAGAATAACATCCTCAATATCAGCACTGCTTAACCAAACTGGCCATAATTTTTCTTCTAAATTATATTCAAGTTTAATACGTACTGTTAATGTCTTTTCAAGCATGTGCTGCATATCATAAAGTAACGCATTTATATCTATACTTTGTGCATCGGTATTTTTTTGCTTGGAAAAACTGAGCAGTTTTTTTGTTAATTTAGCGCCTCGCTCCCCCGCCTGATTTATTCGACTGGCATAATTTGCAAGCTTAGGCTGATCACTCAATGCAGACTCCAGCAATTCTGCATAACCCAGTACAACACCAAGCATATTATTATAATCATGGGCTATCCCTCCCGTGAGTTTGCCTAACGCATCCATTTTCTGACTTCGACGCAGTTGCTCTTCCTGTTGTTTTAGATACGTCAAGTCCACAACTGATATAATAAAACGTTTCTTACCATCTGATCCATTTGGTAATTCAGCCACGAAAATTTTAACCGGAACAACACTTCCATCTTTATTTACTCCCTCCACATTTTGACCAAAACCTGTTGCTTTTACTTCTCCCGTTTTTATATAGTTTTGAACATAACCATTATGCACACTTGCAAAAGGTTCTGGCATTAACATACTGACATTTTCACCTTTAATCTCATCAAAACTATAATCAAACAACTGTTCTGCTGCTTTATTAAAGCTTAGAATTACGCCTTCATCATCAATGCTTATAACAGCATCAACCATCGAATCAATAATTTCTCTCTGCTCTTTTTCTTTATCCTGTAATGCTTGCTGATCTAATTTAGCCTGCTCTCGCATACGATACTGTTCAGTCACATCATTAAACACTAAGACCATGCCGAGTATTTTATTTTTATCTGAGCGTATAGGTGCTGCAGAATCAGCAATCTGATACTCACTTCCATTTTTTGAGATCAAGGTTGTATGATTACAAAGATATACCGTTTCACCAGTAGCCAGAACTTTATCTACCGGATTAGCAATAGACTCACGGGTAGATGCGTTAACAATTTCAAATACTGATTTAATAGGCAAACCCCATGCGTTTTTTATCGTCCAGCCTGTAAGCTGTTCCGCTACGGGGTTCATCCGCGTAACCAGTCCTTTTGCATCACACGCTATTACTGCATCACCTATACTATTTAATGTAATAACAAGGTCTTGCTCACTTTCCTGCAATGCACGGCCTGCAGTTTGACGTGCTTTTGTCATGCGAATAATACCTGATGACATATCATCAAGCTCCCGAATCCCCGTTTGCTTTAATGAAACATCGTATTTACCCATAGCAATATGATCAATTACTTCACAGGCCTGCTGTATAGGGTTTAATGTTTTTCTGGCCAATCGTAATACAAACATAATGAAGATAGTCATTGCCATCAACGTTAACAAAAAAACTTCAAGCAATGATAATTTAATAGGTGAAACTATTTTTTCCACAAAAACTTCCGATATAAGCGTCCAGTTTAACGACGGGATTAATGTCATCGTGCCATATACGTACTGATCGCTTACACCAATATAACTTATATCAGTTGGCCAGCTTCCTCCAATTAGTGCTGTTCTAGCAATTTCCATATGCGTCATCAAATCTCCCGGATCATGCTCACTATTTTTAATTTTTGTTATTAAAGCACCTCGCCTATCGAGAATATAATTTTGTGTTTTATCTTTTTTATGTCCATGTCCGTTATGCTGATCAAGCAATAAAAACTCACTTGCATCTAATTCAACAATCAAAATGGCTTCAACGGGTTTTGCAACAGGAACAGCCATCATAAAAATAGTTTCACCTTTGTGATAATTGAGTGAGCTAATATAATCTCTTCCCAACGATGGAATAATAAACTCTGGCTGATTTGTAATGTCATTAAACCCCCAGTGGTGTACAACATCATTTTTTTCTTTATCTGATAACTTTTTTTCTCCGATATAACCTATACCATGATCAATAGCGGTAATAACATTTCCTTTTGAAGACAACAACATTACACCGTGAACAGCTGATTCACGTTCAGTGATTTTTAATAACAGGTGATTAATTTTTATTATATTTTCAGGACTATCTGGCGCACTTGCCAAAAAGGATAACGGATCACTTTTATTTTTTAACAATGTTTTAAAACGATTAATCTCTGACTCTATTTGATCTCGCAAATGCTCATTGCCCAGTTGCTCAATAGTTAAAGCGCTTTTTAACTCATGATTATATAGAGTTAAACCATACCAGAGCATGACAATGCTAACTGGCAGAATAACCGCTAGCAGAACAATAGACGTCCATATTTGCTTAAGCGACAGATTAAGTTTCATATTTAATTATTTACTTCTCATTGTCTTTTCGGCAATTTTGACGAAACGCATATCAAAATACCCGTTTCTAATATTATCAGGCACTCCAGACCATAGTCCCATCTCCACCAGCTTTTCTGCCATTGATTGCATATCGCTTTCATTCACAACCATATTAGTATATGAGATCCAGTCTGCAGGCGTCGTGAGTACCTTTTCAAATATTTTTGCCTGTGCACCAGTGTAATCCTCACCCATAACAGCAGCTTCATGTGGGTTGTTTTCAATAAAGTCCCCCGCTCTAACCAACTGGTTTACCAATTCCTGTAATTTTTCAGGCTGTTTATTTATAAAGTTATCTGAAGCTAAAAAAACATGGTCCATATGATCTTTCCATATCTGTGGTGAGATGGCAGCCATCCAGCCAATACCTAAACTAATCGAACGATTACTTTCAGGCTCGCCTACAACAAAGCCATCAATTTCTCCTTTACGTAAAGAATTAATCATATCTCTTGGAGGCATACCGAGTACTTTGATATTTCTTTGTGAAATCCCATGCTGCTTTAAAAGGGTATGCAATAAAACGTGATGCTGGGAATACGTATGTGGCACAGCAATAATTGACTTTCGGTCTTTTAAATCTGCTATTGATTTAAACTTTTTAGACAAGATAAATCCATTGCCGTTTCGATCAGCCATTAGTACTATTTTACCGGGAAAACCCTCATGTATAAGATTCATCGCCAGGGGTGATAATATAAAAGTACCCGCTATTTTGCCTGACTTCATATCGGCTATAACATTATTCCAATCGTGATTTTGTACGCTATGTAATTTAAATAACTTTAAATCCTCTTGAAATTTTTTCTCAACAACAGCCAATGGGAGGTGCCCACCGCATATTAGTCTGCCAATTTTAACAATCTCAGTAACCTGTTCCGCCTCGCTATCCAAATTATGCTTCGAATCTGGCTCACAACCTGTTAATCCTGCGAGGCAAACTGCCAATACACCGTAATACTTCAATAATTTGAAAATTTGGAGTTTTATATCATCTAGAGGCATATTTAGGTCTCATATTATTAATATGGCCCCATATTTAATATTGGATACTATGATTAATCATTTTTTGATATTAGAAACCAGGGGGATGTATATTAGATAATAGACCATAAATTTGTAATACATTGCCATTCACTCTCGACATCACTAAATACATATTTACATGCTTTTTTACTGTTCTGCGTCTCTGCTTAAATCAAATGCTTTGCACAGCCAGCAAAATAACACTAATATTCATATATGAAGATAATCAAATTCACTATTACATTACTGCTCTGTGTTGTATTCACTTCATCTGCTTTTGCAGAGATGTATAAATGGGTAGATAAGGACGGTAATATAAGTTATTCAGATCAGCCTCCCTTCAAGGGCGCGCAAAAGCTGGATGCCCCAGCAATAACAACTGTGCCAGCAACTGACATTCCTGAAAAACAACCTGCTGTTTCTGCAGAAGCCAGTAAATCAAAAAATAAAGACACAACCAGTTATAGCTATCTAAAAATCATTTCACCTGAAAATGACGCTACAATTAGAAACAATGAGGGTAATTTTTCTGTATCCATAACATTAAAACCTGCATTAGACACCAAACACGGACATTACCTTAGCGTGTTTATGGATGGTAAAGTGGTACAGGATAAGATTTATGCTAGCTCTGTCAGCCTGAACAATATTGATCGCGGCACTCATAATATAAGTGTTGCTGTTAAAAATAAGAAAGGCAAAATCCTTCGTAAATCAAAAGCTATTACAGTTCATCTACATCGCCAGTCTATTCAAAGAAAGCAACCTCGTATTAGCCGATAACCCCCAAGATATTCAGTGGCCAGTCATTCACAATAAAATATCGCACCAAATTAGTGCGCAATATGTGTATTTATATTATTCTAGTGTAATCACATATGTGAATTTGTCATTTTTGTATTTTACTACTGATCGTTTTTTATTTAACGTATTGATTTTTCTATAATTAATTAGATAAATATTACTCTTCACTTTCTCAAATTACACTTGGTTCGCTTCTTGCAAAGATCGTATTATGATCAATAAAAACAACCCTAAACCAAACTATCCGCGAAATATTCTGGATAATTTAAGCACTGCAGTTGTTTTAATAAACCCTGAGCTAAATATTGAGTATATTAATCCAGCCAGCGAAAACCTTTTTCAAATATCTAAAAGACAGGCCGTAGGCTCTTATTTAAATAAAATTATGAATGTTGATGAGGGTTTTGTAGAGCTATTACATGATGCACTTAATAACTTTCACCCTATTACGGAACATGAGGCATGCGTCACGCTCCATGATGGCAGGGAGATTATTATTGATTACCATTTGAATCCAATACTCCTGGCTAATCAAAAGATGCAGTTAATGCTTGAGATTTCTCATATGGATAGACACATTCGTATCGCTCGTGAGGAAAAATTACTCAATGAACAGCATGCTACACGTAATTTAGTAAGAGGAATGGCACACGAAATAAAAAACCCTCTTGGTGGTTTACGTGGTGCCGCTCAATTACTGGAACGAGAGTTACCCAATGCAGACCTTAAGGAATATACCCAGATAATAATTGGTGAAGCCGACCGTTTACAGTCACTCGTTGATCGAATGTTGGGCCCCAATAATGTACCTAAAAAACATAATGTTAATATTCATCAGATACTCGAACATGTAAGACAACTAATCCAGGTAGAAATGCCTGATGATGTACATATACATTTTAAGCTGGATTACGACCCAAGCCTGCCTGAAATTATGGCCGATTCAGATATGATGATTCAGATCGTTTTAAATATTACACGTAATGCAGTACAGGCATTAAATGGTAACGGTGAAATCACCTTCAAAACCCGACCTCTGAGAAATTTTACGATTGGACACACTCATCATCGGCTAGTTCTACAGGTTGATATTATTGATAACGGCCCAGGTATACCCGAAGATTTACAGGAACAGATTTTTTATCCCATGATTACAGGTAGAGCAGAAGGCACCGGTTTAGGTTTATCTATTGCTCAATCGCTTATTAATCAGCATGGCGGCTTAATTAAAGTCAAAAGCCGTCCAACAGAAACCGTATTCACACTTTATTTGCCACTTTCTAATGAGCCCTCTGCAAAGCAGGGCATGGCAAATAAAAATGGAAACATAAAAATGGAAAAACACTAATGAGTGAACATAATGTTTGGGTTATAGATGACGACCCCTCCATTCGTTGGGTACTTGAAAAAGCACTAAAATCAGCTGATTTCATTGTTAGCAGTTTTGAAACGGCTGATGCCGCACTGGAATATTTAACCAGTTCTCAACCAGACGTAATTATTACTGATATTCGTATGCCTGGTTTGGATGGATTTGAATTCTTAAGTATTCTCAATGAGAAGTACCCGGAAATCCCAGCAATTATCATGACCGCACACTCAGATCTCGATAGTGCAGTATCTGCTTATCAGGGTGGTGCATTTGAATATTTACCTAAACCATTTGATATTGATGATGCCGTTGCACTTACTCAACGCGCCTGCAAAAAAAGTGACGAATACGCAAAGAAAAAATCACATCATGAAATTAGTACGCCTGATATTATCGGTGAAGCACCCTCTATGCAGGAAGTTTTCCGAGCTATTGGCCGACTATCTAAATCCAATATTACGGTACTAATAAATGGTGAGTCAGGCACAGGTAAAGAACTGGTTGCCAGCGCTTTACACAAACACAGCCCTCGTGCTGACCAGCCTTTTATTGCAATCAACACTGCCGCCATACCTAAAGATTTATTAGAATCTGAATTATTTGGCCATGAGCGCGGCGCATTTACAGGTGCCACAGCACAACGCAGAGGGCGTTTTGAACAAGCCGATGGAGGCACCCTGTTTCTTGATGAAATAGGTGATATGCCAGCAGATTTACAAACACGCCTTTTAAGGGTTCTGGCGGATGGGCAATTTTATCGCGTTGGAGGGCATACCCCTGTTAAATCTAATGTAAGAATAATCACTGCGACCCACCAGGACTTACAACAACGAGTAAAAGAGGGTTTATTCAGAGAAGACCTTTTTCATCGCCTGAATGTTATTCGAATACAAATTCCTCCCTTACGTGAACGAAAAGAAGACATACCCGCTTTGCTCAATTTATTTTTACAACAGGCAGCAAAAGAAATTCAGGTAGAAGCCAAAATTTTACTCGAAGATGTCGAGACTTACCTTTCTAGCCTCGACTGGCCAGGCAATGTAAGGCAGTTAGAAAATAGCTGTCGCTGGATTACCGTTATGGCATCAGGCCGTGAAATCCATATGTCTGATTTGCCGCCTGAACTTTCCCCTGAAAGTGTTAGCCCGATGGATAACAACGACCAAAATTGGGAAGATGGTTTACAGAGTTGGGCTGAAAAGCAATTACGCCTTGGTAAAGAGGATATTCTGGCCGAAATTCAGCCACGATTTGAACAAATTCTTATAAATGCCGCTCTTAAGAAAACTAATGGTAAACGACAGGAAGCCGCCAAGTTATTAGGCTGGGGCAGGAATACGTTGACCAGGAAAATTAAAGAACTGGGTATGGAATAATCATTTACAATAAACCCGAACATAAAAAGGCCTGCATACGCAGGCCTTTTTAATTAGCAATTATAACGACTTTTTATTATAGCTTTTTAGCAAACGAATAATTTGTATCTTGCGCATAGTTAGTCGTATTTGCACTATTCTGAAATTGCCCACCGTTCCCATCACCATCATCGAGTTGACGGTCCAGGATCTCACCAACTTTACCTTGCATATTATCCATAACAATAACCGTTCCGTTAATACCATAAATAGTATTTTCAATACCTATACGACCACCAAATGAATGATTGGGATAATTTGTGCCTGCACCTGAAACCAGGCCTGACTTACGTAGGTGATCCCATAACTCTCGGCTCTCACCTGCACCAAAGGCATTGCCACCAATTAGGCCGTCACCGTTACCTGATACAGTGCCGCCACCCCAACGAGCTGCTGCATTTGGATCATCACCCGGAAAAGATGCATAACGGTCAAGATAAGAAAATACAGCTGCTGAAATACCATTAAAGTCGTTTGAAACACGTTTAATTTTAGCGTTGGTCATCATTTCCTGACCTTTTAACACACCGCCTAATAACAAACCAATAATAACCAGTACAATGGCAATTTCGATTAAAGTAAAACCTGATTGTTTTTTCATAACTATCTCTCCAGAAGGATTTTTTATTAAATAAATACTTTGATGGATATATTGCACAGCCCATGCCATATCTATATAGCATATATTTTTCAACAACTTAGCTAATACAGGTAATTATTTGCATTAATTTATGTTGATATTTCAACACATTAAAGATAGGTTCTGTTGAAATATCAACAAATGGCAATGTTTCAACAGCTATGTTTAATATCCAGAACTTATCCACGTCTGCAGCTAGCACAAGACTCGAATTCATTAACCTTGGCTTTATGCTTTTATTACTGCACCTGGCTATACATCAGTCACCAGAAAACAGTTATCTTATTTCTGCGCTTTTACTCTCGCACATAGGTTTCTTTCTGCTCTGGCAACCCGCCTTAAATGCAAACGAAAATATTAACCTGAAAACACTCTTGCCCATCGTTATTATAAATATGCTTTTGTACTTATTATTAGGCGACTGGTTTATCGCCTTATGGATTATTTTATTAATAGGGCTCACCAGTGGAAGCGCATTGGTAAATGGCCCTCAACGTGCTTTATATGGATTAGCTGCTGTTATATTATTTTTACAACTAAGCCTGATACTTACTCCACGTTTATTTCATATGAATGTACTCGATCAGGATATAGAAAAAATTATTTTTTATATTTTAATGTTTTCCTGTACCTTTATTATTTTATGGCCCGTCAAGAAAAGCAGAACAATAAAAGTAGATTATCTACATAGCATTTTAATCAGTTTTGGTCTTTTCAGTTTTTATATTACCAGCATACTAATTAGCTTCACGTCTAACATTCATTATCTTCAGTCTTTGTTATTAACTACATTTTCGATTAGTGTTTTTTTTATACTGTTAAGTTTAATCTGGTTACCGCGCCACGGCATTGCCGGAATCGGGCAAATTTGGGAACAACATATTTTAAATATAGGCAACCCATTTGAAAGCTGGGTAAAACAGACATCACTGCTTGGTCAAAACAAAAAAATCACGCCTGATTTATTTTTAGAGAACAGTATAGAACAACTTTTGACTCTATCATGGGTTTGCGGAATACATTGGATAGACAAGGAAAATGACTCGCTTTATGGTGATACCAGCAAACAACAGACTATATTTGAAGACAATGGTGTTAAAATGATTCTATATAGCCATATACCTATGGGCTCCGCATTAAAGATTCATGCTCAGTTATTGATGCATTTAATGAGTTACTTCTATACATCGAAATTGCGTGAAATAACCCTTAAAAATCAGACTCATTTAAAAGCTGTATATGAAACGGGTTCAAAGCTCACTCACGATATTAAAAACATTTTACAGTCACTTCAGGCACTGACAGGTGTTGTGCACGCGGCAGATGATCCGGCTGAAAGCCATGAACTAATTGGTAAACAGTTACCTATATTAACGCAGCGATTACAAAACACTCTAGATAAATTACAGACAAAAACAGATACAGGTAAAAGTTTTAAACAGATGGATATTTGGTGGACTGAACTTAAAAGTCGTTATCATGGTAGAGAAATTCAGTTTACAGGAGAAACCCGGAACGACATTTCAATTGACACAGATGTTTTTGATACTGTACTTGAAAATTTACTGGAAAATGCCAGGAGTAAACGACGCATACGCCCTGAAACTGAAATAATAACAACGATAAAATTAGAGGGTAACAATATTATTGTTTCTGTTTGTGATGATGGTGATCCCGTCCCTGGCTCTAAATCAGACCTCTTATTTAAACAAATCTTGCCATCAAAGGATGGATATGGGATAGGTCTATACCAATCTGCACAGCTTGCAGAAAGAAACGGTTATAAACTTGAATTACTAAACAATGAACCAGCAAAAGTTTGCTTTCAACTCTCAGCTTCGCAATAACTGTGATTATAAAATATATTCAGGCAAGGATATCCGGAATCAATTGATTTTCGATTTTAACAATCAGCTCTTTTAGTCTTAATTTTCGTTTTTTCAATCGTTGCAGTTGCATTTGCTCCATAGCACCTGTCATATGAAACCGGTGTATAACGTCATCAAGATCTCGATGCTCAAGACGAAGTTCATCTAGTTTTTTTCGTAATAACTCTTCATCCAGATCAGACATAGCAAACTCACGTGTTAGTCATGCATAAATAGAATTTTCAACTTCTCGTTCATTATAGTCCTGATTGTAACTGACGGGCAATGTAATCCGACTTAAAACTTGATGTAAAGTCAATTTATGCCACACTTACTTTATATACTCTGTTTTTAACTTAGCGAAAGACATTCTATGAATATTACCTTTCTTGGTGCAACACAATATGTAACTGGCTCCTGTCATTTATTACAGGTAGGTAAGAGTAAAGTTCTGCTCGATTGCGGTTTAATACAGGGGGACCAAGAGCAGGTTAATAAAAATTATGAAGATTTCCCATTTGACCCAGCATCTATAGATGCTGTGATTTTGAGCCATGCGCATTTAGATCACAGTGGTAAATTACCTTTACTTATAGATAAAGGTTTCAGAGGCAGAATCATTGCCCATCCTGCAACCATAGATCTTTGTGAAGTGCTATTGGAAGATGCCGGTTATTTAAATGAGCGCGGAGCGGTCTGGGAAAACCAGAAACGTCAACGCAAAGGACTCAACTTAGTAGAACCACTTTATACTCTTAAACAGGCAAGAAAATGCCTTAAATATTTTGAAGCGGTCCAATATAACCATAAAACGAATATACTGCCCGGAATAACACTGGAGTTTCATGATGCAGGCCATATTCTTGGTTCATGTATTGTGGAGTTAGACTTAACAGAAAATAGACATACTAAAAAATTAGTATTTAGTGGTGACCTTGGTCATGCAGGCGCACCAATCCTTAAAAATCCTGCCTATTTAACTAAAGCCGATATTGTTATTATGGAAAGCACCTATGGTGACCGCTTACATAGAAGTTGGGAAGAAACCTGGGATGAGCTTGGAGAGACTATACGTAATGCACACAGTCAAAGAGGTAATATTTTAATTCCCGCTTTTACTGTTGGCCGTACTCAGGAATTATTATACTGCTTTAATAAATTCTTCGATAAATGGCAGCTTGGTAACTGGCAAATTTTTCTAGATAGTCCCATGGCAATTAAGTCTACCAGTATATATTCTAAATATTCTTCAATCTACAATGCTGAAACACGTAAAGATTTAAACACCTCTGGCAACCCCTTTAACTTACCTAACCTCACCATGACACCTTCTACTGAAGAGTCTATGAGCATAAATCGAATTCAATCTGGAGCAATTATTATTGCCGGTAGTGGCATGTGTAGCGGCGGTCGAATTAAACAACACTTAAAGCATAATTTATGGAGACACCAGAGTCATGTCATTATTGTTGGTTTTCAGGCCAGAAACACACCTGGACGGTTATTAGTAGATGGTGCTGAATGGCTGTCTCTCTGGGGGGAGAAAATAAAGGTAAATGCCAAAGTGACAACACCCGGAGGTTTATCTGCACACGCAGATCAACAGGGTTTAATAAACTGGTACGGTAATTTTAAAAATCGCCCACAATTAATTCTAGTTCATGGCGAGCCAGATTCTCAATCTGTTTTAGCTGAAAAAATTGAATATGAATTTAATACTAAACCGATCATAGCTCAATACGATCAAACTATTGAGTTATGACTCTTTACGCCTTTTTAAAATCAAGACACACTGAATTAATACAATAACGCAATCCACTTGGCTTAGGGCCATCTTCAAATACATGGCCTAAATGAGCATCACATTCAGAACACCGAACTTCGACCCTTACCATACCTAAAGAGACATCGCGTATCTCAGTTATACACTGATCATTAACTGGCTGCCAAAAACTTGGCCAACCACTTCCTGAATCATATTTTTCCTGCGAGCTAAACAATGGAGCATGGCAACACACACAATCATAAGTTCCAGTATCTTTATTCTCATAATACGCCCCACTAAAAGGCGCCTCTGTTCCATGCTGACGGGTTACTCGATACGTCACATCATCAAGCTGCTGCTTCCACTCATCATCAGTTTTTTTTGTATTACTCATTTAACTTTAAATCACTCAATTATTATCTTTCAGGGCTAAACATTAAAATTTATTCATGCAATTATAGCTTTTAATTTAGTCTTTCAAAACTGGTTAACACTGCTCCCAGGGTAAACCACGAAAGCGCCAGCCTCCTACCGTACTCCTGTGATAGTTGGCATCACGATCACCCTCAAAACCTTCTGAAACATGACAAACATTATGAAAGCCAGCATCTAATAACTTATTTCCTGCATCTATAGAGCGCTTACCACTTCTACATATTAGAATAATAGGAGGAGAGCTTTCACCCTGATCACATATACCACCTAACATCAGTTGCCTTATCTCTTTTTCAAAATCTGGATTTACACACCAGTCAGGCTCATCTATCCATGGAACATGCAGTGCACCTTTAGGGTGCCCAACAAATAAAAACTCCATATTAGAGCGAATATCTACAAGTAACGCACTTGATACCTGATGCAAAATATCTGAAGCTTCCTGAGGCGTTAAATGATTTAGATTTTCTAATTCGAGCTGTTTCAATGAATTCATATTTATCAATTATTGTGTATTATAGTAATATCATCTGAGATACTTTATTATTTTATATTTAAAATACTTAATTATTAATTTTTCTTACATCCTGAAAAACTTCTTTAAATATATTAACCCATTTTTCACTAAACTGAACACCTGCCTTCTGCCCTAACTCTATAGCGGCTCTTAATAATGGCCTTTTAAGTAAAGTTGCGTACGCCCTTTCGTGTGTCCTGGCATCAACTGCATCAACAATAGCCAGTATTTTAGCGCCATCGCAGATATCCTTATCAGTTAAGCCATACGGGTAACCGCCACCATTAACCTGCTCATGATGCTGCAATACAATAAATGATGCTTCTCGCCAACTCTTCATATAACGCATCAACTCATAACCAACAACAGGATGCTGCTGTACCTCTTCCCGTTGTTCTTTTGTTAATGTGTCTTTGCAGTTAATAATTTCTAATGGCAATAGGGCCATGCCAGCATCATGCATATAAACAGCTGCTGCTAGTTGATTAGGGTTAACCGGTCGATTGGCCTGGTCATTCATCTTAAGCGCTAGTCGTAACATTCTATGTACACGACCACTCCAGTAATTCGCTCGCGATTCTAATGGTTCAGCCAACGCGCGAAAGAAAATAAAATCATCACTTTCTTCTACTCCATAAGCTGATAACTCTTCTTCATCGGGCATATTCTTTGAGAATAAATTTATTAAAGAATCACTTTGGGTAATGCTAGTTTCAATAATCTCAATACTTGGATCTAATAATAACAAGGCATCTTTTATTACAGCGCTTCGACTTATATCATCTGCGGTGCCAATAACATCAATACTTTCGCAAATTCGCGGCATGCGGTTTAACAGTACACAACGATCTTCACCGTCGATTATCTTTTCCATTACAATTTTAATATCGTTAACCGCGAGTAAGATCAAGTCACTTAAAACGGTTTCAAAATTAAGATGTTTTAATTTAACCTGTTGCAACAACCCAATCAAACTCGTTGTCATGGGCTGTATTGCTTCAAGACCTACATCTTTCAGTGATTTCTGTATTAACTCAATGCCCTGCTGTAACTCGACAATTAAGCCTTCTTCATCCGGTGACATTTCCAGCATCAACAAAGACTGCTCTATCTGCTGCTGAGACGAGGTGAAATTAACAAAAAAGCCAGCTAATGTACTTGCTCCGATGCTTTCAAGTTGTTGATGTGAATTATTTTTTGACATTTAGTGCTCCCCCACTTAAATCACGCCGAATAAAGACCGGGAATATATATTTATTATAGGGAATTAGATTTTGAGCTCTCGACTATTCTGACTAACGGGCCATTTCCCGTGCTAAAGCTACACCTTCATAGAATATAGTGCATTTATCACTAATTATTAAGCTGAATTAGGTTGATAATGACTCTAGTTCTTCGCTTTTTAGCAACCAGCTTTCTTCTATTTTATCCAAACTGGCGCCTTTTTGTGCTCGGTCACGTGACAATTGCTCCATCCGTTCACGGTTGTCTGCATCATAAATCTCAGGTTTAGTGAGTTCAGTCTCTATAACAGCTATTTCCTGCTCTAGCTTAAGCATGCTCTGCTCTAACGATTTAACTTCATTTCTTAATGGATTCAATAACTTACGCTGCTCTGCCAGTTGCTGGCGTTGAGCTTTTTTATTAAGACCTTTGCCATCTCCTTCTTTAATATCACTTTTATCAGCGCTGGGTTTATCTTGCATTAACCAGTCTCGATAAGCCTCCAGATCTTCATTGAATGGCTCTACTTTTCCATCATCAACTAACAGAAACTGATCAGTGACCGCACGTAATAAGTGCCTGTCATGAGATACAAGGACCATAGCGCCTTCAAACTCCTGTAATGCCATCGACAACGCATGACGCATTTCCAGATCAAGGTGATTGGTAGGCTCATCCAGTAATAATAAATTTGGCTTTTGATATATTAATAACGCCAGAACCAGACGTGCCTTCTCTCCTCCGGAAAATGGTGCAACTGCTTCAAGCACTTTATCGCCCTGAAAATCAAAACCACCAAGATAACTGCGGATTTGCTGCTCTGTTAATTGCGGATCAAGACGCTGTAAATGCAATAAAGCACTCGCCTCTAAATCTAGTTGTTCAAGCTGGTGCTGAGCAAAATAGCCAATATTCAATTCTGATGACTGCTCAAAATTTCCCTGTTGCTGTTTAAGTTCTCCAGCTAGTAATTTTATTAAAGTGGATTTACCAGCACCATTATGACCAAGCAAAGCAATCCTGTCTCCGGGCAATATACATAAACTCGCATTATTCAGAATTTCAACTTCACCATAACCGACATTAATTTTATCAAGGCTCATCAAAGGGTGCGGTAGTTTTTCAGGTTTGAAAAATGAAAAATTAAATGGGGAATCAATATGTGCTGCTGAAATCATTTCCATTCTTTCAAGCGCTTTCACTCGTCCCTGAGCCTGTTTTGCTTTACTCGCTTTAGCTTTAAATCGACGAATAAAACTTTCTATATGAGCAACTTCTCGCTGTTGTTTTTCATACTGTGATTGCTGTAATGCTAATTTTTCTGCGCGTAATTTTTCAAACTCGCTATAGTTGCCCGTATATAAATGTGCAGCTTGTTGCTCTATATGTACGATGTGATTTGTAACTTTATCAAGAAAATCACGGTCATGAGAGATCAACAATATGGTTCCCGTATATTTAAGCAGCCATTGCTCCAGCCATATCACCGCATCAAGATCCAGGTGATTGGTAGGTTCATCTAATAATAATAAATCTGAGCGGCACATTAATGCTTGTGCGAGGTTTAAGCGCATGCGCCATCCACCTGAAAAATTATTTACAGAATTATGCAGCTGTTCCGTTTTAAAACTCAAACCCAGCAATAATTTACTTGCTCTGGATTCAGCCGTATAAGCATCAATTTCTTCAAGACGACTATGACACTCTGCTTGCTCAGCACCATTATCTTCTTTTTCAGCAGCCACTAGATTTTGCTGAACTTTTCTAAGCTCAACATCACCGTCTAAAACATAATCTATTGCGCTTTTATCTGTAGCTGGCGTTTCCTGCGCTACATGTGCAATGATAGTTTTAGTGGGTATAATTAAGTCACCCGCATCACTGTGTAACTGATTTAAAATGAGCGCAAATAAACTCGACTTACCACAACCATTAGCCCCCGTTACTCCTACACGATTACCACGATGAACTTTAAAACTTGCCTTTTCAAACAAGACTTTAGTACCCCGCCTTATTGCGAGATTCGATAGAGTTAACATTAGGCTTTTCTTTTTAGTTTCTGGTTATTTAAAATAGTCTAAACAAGACGAAATGCGTAAGTTATAAATCAAAGCAGCCTGAAACGAGATTTTCGTTTTGATTTTGACTTACGACTTTTGACTTAAGCCTATCTTTTAAACGCCTGTGATAGTGCGTCAGCCATCGCGGAATTACCCACACTCCCTGTAGACTGCTTCTGTTGTTTTTGTTTCTGTGGCTGTTTTTTATCACGCTTCAAGTCTTTAATCTGATCACGGCTTTCGTCATCCAGACGCATACTTAAAGCAATACGTTTACGCTGCACATCTACTTCCATTACTTTTACTTTTACTACATCACCTGCTTTTACAACCTCACGGGGGTCTTTTATAAACGTATTTGATAAGGCAGATATATGCACAAGCCCATCTTGATGAACACCAACATCTATAAACGCGCCAAAGTTTGTAACATTAGTAACCACACCTTCTAAAACCATATCAGCTGACAAGTCTTTTATTTCTTCTACACCTTCTTTAAATTCTGCCGTTTTAAATTCGGGCCGCGGATCTCGACCAGGCTTTTCCATTTCACTTAAGACATCTTTAACTGTTGGCAAGCCAAATTTATCATCGACATAATCATTGGCACTTAGTTTTTTCAAAAAGCTGGTATCACCTATTATTGCATTTATAGATTTACCGGATAATTCGACTATTTTTTCTACTAAAGGGTATGTTTCCGGATGAACGGCAGAACCGTCTAAAGGATTTTCACCTTTTGATATACGTAAAAAACCTGCTGATTGCTCAAATGCTTTTGGCCCAAGGCGTGGAACATTTAATAATTGCTTTCGATTTTTAAAAGCACCATTTTCATCTCTGAATTGCACTATGTTTTCTGCCATTGCCTGGCTCAATCCTGACACCTGAGTTAATAAAGGAACTGAAGCCATATTAATATCAACGCCAACAGCATTTACACAGTCTTCAATCACAGTGTCTAATTGACGTGCTAATTTCACCTGGCTCACATCATGCTGGTACTGGCCTACACCAATCGCTTTTGGTTCAATTTTGACTAACTCTGCCAACGGGTCTTGTAAGCGTCGCGCAATTGATACCGCACCCCTGATAGAAACGTCCAGATCTGGAAACTCTTTTGATGCTAATTCTGAAGCCGAATAGACAGATGCTCCAGCCTCTGAAACAACTAATGAAGTCATTTTTAATTCTGGATATTTGCTAATTAATTCTTTTGCTAATTTATCAGTTTCACGTGAGGCGGTACCATTTCCAATACTAATAAGTGTTACATTATGTTTTTTACAAAGCGCTGCTAATACAGCAATAGATTGATCCCATTGTTTTTTTGGTGCATGTGGATAAATTGTAGCGTAATCAACCATTTTTCCTGTTTCATTTACAACAGCCACTTTCACTCCCGTACGCAAACCCGGATCTAAACCTAAGGTTGCTTTTGGTCCAGCTGGTGCTGCAAGTAATAAATCATTCAAGTTAGATGCAAAAACTTTAATTGCTTCTTCTTCGGCTGCTTCCTTTAGTTTCATTTTTAGTTCGACATCTAAATGACTAAATATTTTAATTTTCCAGGCCCAGCGAACTGTGTCTTGCAACCATTTATCAGCAGCTCTTCCTTGATTCTCTAAATTAAAATAATGAGCAATCATCGATTCACATGGATGCGTGTCTAACTCATCTTCATTGGGTGATTTTAAGTTCATTTGTAATATAGATTCATTTCTTCCTCGAAATAAAGCTAATGCACGATGTGATGGAATTTTCTGAACAGCTTCTTCATATTCAAAATAATCTGCAAACTTAGCACCTTCAGTTTCTTTACCAGAAATGACTGTAGATTCAATCACTCCTTGATCCCATAAGTATTCACGTAGTTTTTGTAATAAGTCAGCTTCTTCTGCGAACTGTTCCATTAATATCTGACGTGCACCATCTAATGCCGTCTTAATATCAGCTACTGATTTTTCAGTATCGAGGAATTTCTCTGCTTCGATTTCAGGCTGTAAATCTGGATTTTCAAATAAAGAATTTGCAAGCGGCTCGAGGCCAGCTTCTCTTGCAATTTGTGCTTTTGTACGTCTTTTCTGCTTGTAGGGTAAATACAGGTCTTCAAGTCGATTTTTAGTATCGGCTTGCATAATGGATGCTTTCAATTCAGGCGTCAGTTTTTCCTGCTCATCTATATTTTTTAAAATAGCAATTCGTCTTTCATCTAATTCGCGTAGATAACGTAACCGCTCTTCTAATAACCTTAACTGAGCATCATCTAACCCGCCGGTTACTTCTTTTCTATATCGTGAAATAAACGGAACAGTCGACCCCTCATCGAGTAGACCTATAGCAGCAACAACCTGCTTTTCATTGACAGTTAATTCTTCGGCAATACGTTGGGAAATAGACAGCATAGAGCAACAAAACTCAGGTGATTATAGAGCGCTCTATTGTACCTAATTGGTGATTTAATGGCTTTAAATTTATTAAGCTCAGGATCAATAAATAACGCCTATCAGTGGTGCAAGCGTTTTTTCAAGTGCAATACAACTTTACTTAAGCCCAACTTAAGATTGTTATCTGCATGAGCAATTAGTGGCAGCATTTTGCGCATCGCAGAAGCAAGTTGCTCATTAGAAACATCACTATCATCGGATAGTTTGCTTACAAGTTCATCCAGGCTAACCTCAATATTCTCATTAATATCAGATTTTTCAGGTGTTCCTGTGTTTGAAGGTATTCGTGTTGATGCTTCAAGACTTTGATATTTAACTATCTTACCACCGCCTTCAGTAACTGCTTTTTTCAATGCTTTCTCAGCCTGATTTAGCAATTCTGAAAATGCGATGCCCGTATCATCTAATGAGGGCGAAGTAATGCCTGTACTGAACTGAATATTAAATACATCTTTTCCCATTTTTAGTTTTAATCGAGCCACTCTCTGGCAAATACGACTTACTAGCACCTCTGCACCCTGAGGGTCAGAACTAGGCAGCAATAAAGCAAATCGTGCAACACCAAGTCGTGCTGCAATATCTTCAGTTCGTTTGCCTTCATTTATTAAAGAGGCCACCTTTGATAAAATTTGCTCAGCGATTTCTTTACCGTGTTTTACAAACACTTCAGCAAAATGGTCAATATCAAACCTAACAAGTGTAACTTCTGTAGAGTGTCGTTTGGCATAAGCCAAAGTCTTCTCACCCTGTTGACTAAAGGATGATTCAGTTGAAAGCCCTGTTAATTTGTCTAATGACGCATCTTTTTCAAGCGATTGAACTTCATTTCGATAATTTATATGTGTTGATGCGCGTGTTTTTAGAGAGATCGAATCAAATGGTTTGCTAATAAAATCTGTAGCTCCCTGCCGTAAGACCTCTTCTTTGGTGCCATCAGTTTCTTCAGCACCGGTAATTATAATCACCGGAACTTTTGCGAGCACTGGATCTTGAGCATTACGGATTTTTTCTAATAACTCAAAGCCATCCATATTTGGCATACCCAGATCACTGAAGACCACAGAAATTTTTGAATTCTTCTGCAGCTCTTGCCAAGCCTCTTCACCGTCTTCAGCTTCAATAACATCAAATTCTTTCTGCAAAATCTTAACGGCTGCTCGGCGAATTACGCGAGAATCATCAACAACGAGGACCTGGTTTTCTTTATTACTTTCTGACACTGATGCCTTCACCTGTATTTAATTAAACCCGCCTAATGCGTGCAGGTTATATAATATATTTAACTATATACCAGTTTAGACTATTAAAAACAAAACGTTAGCGCTTATCATTAAGCCAACTTACAAACAAAAACGCCACCTCTGTAATCTGAGGTGGCGTTAATTTGTAACAGCGTTAAAGAATTATCTAGCTTTTGGGAGCACGTGACAAACGCTTACGCTCATTTTCGGTTAAGTATTTTTTACGGCAGCGTATAAAGTTAGGCGTTACTTCTACTAACTCATCATCATCAATGAATTCTAGTGCCTGCTCTAACGTTAATGTAATCGGCTTAACTAGTGTTAATGCTTCATCAGTACCGGATGCCCGCACGTTAGTTAACTGCTTACCTTTAATGCAGTTAACCACTAAATCGTTCTCACGTGCGTGTATACCGACAATCATACCTTCATATACTTCATCGCCGTGTGAAACGAACATTTTTCCACGTTCCTGCAAGTTAAAGATCGAGAAGCTCACAGCCTTACCTGGCCCGTTTGAGATCAGTACGCCTTTACTGCGCTGACCAATTACCACATCAAGCTTAGGTCCATAATTATCAAAGTTACTGTACATCAAGCCATTACCAGCTGTTGCTGTTAAAAACTCTGTACGGAAGCCAATTAGGCCACGTGTAGGAATAATGTAATCCAGGCGAACACGACCGCGCCCATCTGGCACCATGTCTTTCAGTTCGCCTTTACGAATGCCCAGTTTTTCCATCACAGAACCCTGGGCGTCTTCAGGCACATCTACTGTTAAACGCTCATACGGTTCACACATTTTGCCGTCGATTTCTTTAACAACTACTTCTGGGCGGCCGACACAAAGCTCAAAGCCTTCACGGCGCATAGTCTCGATCAATACCGACAAATGCAACTCGCCACGACCTGAAACGCGGAATTTATCACCACTTTCACCTTGCTCTACGCGTAAGGCTACATTATGGATAAGCTCCTGATCTAGACGATCTGAAATATTACGCGAAGTAACATACTTTCCGTCCTGACCCGATAGTGGTCCATTATTTACCTGGAACGTCATGCTCAGCGTTGGCTCATCAACTGATAGTGGCGGCATTGCCACTACGTTTTCAGGATCACACAAAGTATCTGAAATACCCAGTTTATCAATACCATTAAAGCAAATAATGTCACCCGCCTGAGCCACGTCGACTTCTACTCGCTCAAGGCCGTGGAAACCAAGTATTTGCTGCATACGAATACCGGTACGAATATTACCTTCACGGTCTATCAGGCTTAATGCCTGGTTACGTCTAATTTTGCCCTGTTTAATACGGCCTATACCAATTACACCAACGTATGAGTTGTAATCTAACGCACTAACCTGCATCTGGAATGGCGCATCGATATCAACATCAGGTGCTGGCACATGCTCAATAATAGCTTCCAGCATAGGTATCATGTCGCCTTCAGTAACAGTGTCATCCAGGCTCGCAAAACCGCCTAAGCCAGATGCGTAAAGCACTGGAAAATCTAACTGCTCATCGGTTGCACCAAGCTGATCAAATAACTCAAATGTCTGGTCAAGCGCCCAATCAACACGAGCAGCTGGCTTATCTACCTTGTTTATAACAACAATTGGCTTGAAGCCCATATTAAATGCTTTCTGTGTTACAAAGCGCGTTTGAGGCATAGGGCCTTCCTGCGCATCAACCAGTAGTATTACTGTATCAACCATAGAAAGTACTCGCTCAACCTCACCACCGAAATCGGCGTGACCCGGTGTATCTACTATGTTGATACGGTAATCATTCCAGGTAATTGCGGTGTTTTTGGCCAGAATGGTGATACCACGTTCTTTTTCCTGGTCATTAGAATCCATAACACAGGTATCCATGTCTCCACGGGTATTATCTATTGTGCCAGACTGTTTTAGCAGTTCATCAACCAGTGTAGTTTTACCGTGGTCAACGTGGGCAATAATTGCGACATTACGTAATTTCATGTTTGCTTCGAGCTCCTGGCCAAAATAGTGCACCAACAAATAGTGTCAAATAGGCCAGTTTTCCGGCCAATCAAAAAGGGTGGCAAATTATACAGCATATTAGGAGTTGATGATTAGTGTAGAATGCATATATTCGAATTTATTTAACTAAATAACATGAAAAACACACATTATGACCGTCTTGGCGGTGAAAAATCTGTACGTGAACTGGTAGATCGCTTTTATGACCTGATGGATTCAGATACAGATGTATCCGAATTACGCGCAATACACGCCTCTGATTTAACAGACGCGCGCAAAAAACTGTTTATGTTTTTGTCTGGCTGGCTAGGCGGACCGTCACTTTATATTGAAGAATTTGGTCACCCACGTTTACGCCAGAGACATATTTCTTTCAGTATCGGGGAAACTGAAAGAGACCAGTGGATGTTTTGTATAAATCAGGCCATGACAGAGATGAATATTGAAAAAGAACTAAAACAAACTCTTTATGACGCCTTTTACAAAACCGCCGATTTTATGCGTAACCAGTAACGCAAAAACATCTACGTAAGGATTTTCTGATATAACTGTCAGCCTTCTGTAATAACCGCCATACGGCATAGAGCTTTTACATTGGATATGATATAAATCACGCAACTTAATAGAATCTGTTCTATAACCATTAGTAAGACATAAATGATAAATGAATTGAATCGAAAGATTCTAAAAGGCACGCAAATGGAAAACAAGACTTACATTATTGGTCGTCGCGGAAACATTCAACTCTTCGATAAAACCACCAGTTCAAGACACGCTGAACTGGTGGTTTTAGATAACCAGATGTACTTAACTGACCTGAGCTCTACAAATGGTACCTATTTAATGGAGCAAGGTAAACGCAAACGCTTTAAAGAAGGTTATATCAACCTTGAGCAAACTCTCTCTTTTGGAGAGCATGTATGCACCGTCAGAGAGCTTATCGCACGAGCTGAAATCGCACATTAACAAGCAAAAATAGAAATATATACTGTCTTTTTTAGATTTTTTTTGCAGACTGCTAGAAAAATCACTTTAAGTAAGCCATTATTCACCTATATATTCACCCTAACGGGTGATTTTATTCTTGTACAGAAAATATAGGGAAAATAATGGTTCGCAAGCCTGAAGACCTTGTAAAAGGCGTAGTTAAACTTATTTCACTGCCTGAAATATATATTCGCGTCTCACAAATACTTGAAGATCAAAACCATAACGCCAGGCAACTCGGCGAAATAATCAGCCATGATCCGGCACTTACAGCACGAATATTGCGTATCGTTAATAGTGCCTATTACTCCCTGGCAGCAAAAATTGAATTGGTAAGCCGTGCGGTTTCCGTTATAGGTGAAGATGACCTTCGTAACCTGGTGCTGGCTACATCTGCCGTGGATACGTTTAAACGGATCCCTAACCAGCTTGTAGATATTGACCTTTTCTGGCGTCATAGTGTACATACAGGCATCGTTTCTCGCCTGTTGTCAAAGCACTGTAATATTTTACATGGCGAGCGCCTGTTTGTTGCCGGCATGTTACATGATATTGGTAAGCTAATTTTATACTTTAAAGAACCTGAATTATCACAACAGGTCTTATTAGCTGCTGCAGAATCTGATGGCCAACTTTTTCGCTCTGAACAGAAGATCATAGGCTTTACTCATGGCGATGTAGGCGCTGCTCTGATTGATGCATGGCAATTATCAGACACATTAAAAGAGGTTGTTGCATACCATCACACCCCTTTAAAAGCCAAAAACTACCGTATGGAAGCATCTATCGTTCACATAGCAAACTGCGTTGTTAATGCATTAGGGCCTGATATTGATGTCGATGAACATTTGCTTGATGACTTCCCGGGCTTTGAACCTAAAACGCTTGAAATAACTGGCCTAAATTTGGATATATTGCCTGAAGTAATGGAGCAAGCCTGGGAACAGGCGGCTGAAGTTCTGGATATTATCTGCCCTAGAGTTTAAAAGAGCATCTCATTTTATAGGCGCATGATCCACATGCGCCTAATTCTGCACCACTAATTCGCCCGTCTATCCTAAAACTATCAAATTTCATCTATTTTTACTGCAAACTCTACTAAGTACGACTAGAGTAAGAATTAAGCAGATATTAGCGACTTATTATCTACTGTGACTTTTTTGTGATCGACATCACGACAAATAAACTTAAAAGCCACTAAATTACTAAACAACGGTATGTAGCTTTTATTCCTCGCATATCTCAAATGTTAAAAGCATCCGAAGGTCAAACCTTCATTAGAAGATGCGCACTAACGCAGAAAACTATGAGCTTTATTTTTCAGGGTTAGAAACTCAAGCTTAGACACTCTAGTGCCATTATGTACTTAATTTCCTAATACGGATAATTACATGAGCGCGATCATACACAAATTTAATAGCTCCAATAAACCGTCAGGTAAGGCAGCTAAAAATAATTTAAAACAGCTAATAACTCAGATTGCCGGCTGTTTAAACGAAGAACTGTCAGAATTAATTGGTAGATTATTTGATGGCGCAGATGACATGTTGTTTCAGCTGGCCGAAAACGCTGACTCAAACGAAGATCAAAACGAGTATTTCGATACTATGCGGATGTTACGGGTAGAACGAAAAAATATTGGTCAAAATTTTGCAGAAAATATCAAGACACATTTACAAGCCACAAAAAACCAGAACACTCAAAGTTCTGATTTAGAGGAAGAAGAGTTAAGCCTGGTCGATCAGGATGAAATGGAGGAAATGGTAGCTGTTTCTGCAATGCATTCAAAGGCCATGAATTTATACGGTGAAGCTGTAGGGCACCTCGAAGCTAGAATAGAATTTTTATCTTTAAAATCTCCAGGCCTGTTTAGCAAAGATGCACTGGCTCCAAAAAATATATGTGACTCATTCAAAGACGCACTTGCTAATATTGAGCTATCAACCAATAACAAACTGGTATTGTATAAACTATTTGATCAGGAAGTCATTCTTCACTTAGAACCCCTTTATAAAAAACTGAATCAATTATTCATTGACCAGGGAGTATTACCTCAAATAAAACTTGGCGATACTACTGACAAAAAGACAATTAAGAGAAACACTGCAACAGCGCAAACTGAACAATCACAGGAAACAGATGCCGTTTACCTGGAAAACCCGACTTACAATGCTGGTCAGGCCCCTACCTACAGCTACAACAATGGTAATGGCGGTGGTAATGGCAATGGCAATGGCAATGGCAATTATAATAACTCAGGCACACAGCCATCTGGCGCTAGTAACAACACAACCTTGAATGATGCTAGTGTAACAACTTCAGCTAATCAACAATCTTTAGTACACCAGTTCATAAGCGGCGAGCTCACTGCATCCGGTCCTGGAATACCCTCATCATTTACAACAAAAAACAATTCACCATCAAGAAATGGCATGCAGTACTATGATCGCCGTGACGTGATGAACGCACTCTCGAGCTTACAACAAAATGTTGCTCAATCCAGTGCTCCGATAGAGCAAATTGATGCCGCAGATTTCAAACGCGCATTAATGGCCGATATGGGTAGCCGTAGTGGTGGCGCAGTTACTAAACAGGTTAATTTAGTTGATGAAAAAACTATCGATTTTATTGAAATGTTATTTAACGCCATTATTGAAGACTCCAGCATTTCATCAGCTGTCACTAATTTATTGTTAAGACTACAAATACCTGTGATAAAAGTCGCTATGTTAGATAAGGATTTTTTTGCTAACGGTGAACATCCATGCAGAACAACCCTTAATCTTATAGCATATTTAGGAAGAGGATTATCCAGCAAAAACGATAACTTATTCAACAAACTAAACAGTGTTGTAGAAACACTTCTCAATGATTTTGACATAGATATTAATAGCTTTGAAAATGCCTCTAACAGACTGGAAGAGATAGAACTTGAAGAACTACAAATCACTTCAGAAGAAGAAAAAATAACGCAAAAAACAGCACTTCAAACTCATGCTCGCGAAGTGGTTCTTGCAGAATTACAGTATCATGTAACGAATAAGGTATTACCTAAAATTGCTCAGAAATTAGTTTTAAAATTCTGGTCAACACTTATGTTTCATCGCTATATTAAATTTGGTAAAAGCAGTGACGACTGGAAGGAGTCTGTAAGCACCGTTAACAAACTCATTCAGCTATTACAGCCCATCGAGTCTTCGCAAGCGTATAATCAGCTTAATACTGAAAAAGATGAAATTCTCGACACCATTCATAAAAGTCTTTTAGAAACAAAACAAAACCCTACCGATATTGAAAACGAAATTAATAATGTGTTTTTAAGCTTGGAAAGCACACTTGAAAACAGTCCACACAACCCGTCTAACATGAAAGATAGTGGGACCTATTTCACTTCGGTAGAAGATTCTGAAATCGATACAGATGATTCACTAATTGAACCGACTCTGGAATTTGAAGAGGAAATAGTAGATCCATTACAAGATCAGATTAATTCTGCTAGAGAAAAAATAGCCAATCTACCCCAAGAAGTTCGACCGGGCGTATGGTTCAAAGTATTTAATGGCGACGAATCGGCTGCTAGACGCGTAAAACTTTCCGTTATTATTATGGAAGAAGCAAAACTTGTTTTTGTAGATCGCATGGGTATCAAAGTCATTGAAAAAGATGCAGAAGAATTTACAAATGAATTATCTGCTGAAACCTCACAAATTATTGCTGATCATTCGGCATTTGATCATGCTTTAGGCATGGTAATAAACTCATTGTCCGCAACTGTATAAAAACTATAATTTAACACCCATAAATGCACAACTTTAAATTAAATACATGTTTATTACGCTTTTTGAAAAACAATTTTAGTTAATATTGTTTTCAACTTTAACATGTAAGGCGCTTCTTACATATTTTTTGCTCATTTGACTGATATGGACATCATCCATGTGCATTAACCCATGAGAACATATTTAAGCTTATGGAATATAATGACGGTTACAGATTATGACTGACAAAAAATCTGAATTCATTGAACAATTATTCAATGCTATCAGCAATGATCCCACCCTGCATGCTGAATTAAAAATTCCTTTATTACGCTTACAGCTACCTATCCATAAACTATGTCATTCTGACCCTTACTTTATTACCAACTCTAAACATCCTGCACGGCAAACTTTATTACTAGTTAAACAACTTTCCATTTTATCTAAAAACGACTCTTCAATTATAAAAAAAATTGAGCTTATTCTATCAGAACTTTTTACTTCATCTCCTGGCGCCAACAGATTCGCACAGATAAATTTACAGCTCGATAAAATGATCAACTTATTGTCGAACAACCCTGGCAAAAGCATCTCTACGGACAACAACACAAAAAACCAGCTTAAAGCTCTATTGAGTGAAAAAATTAAACACTGTATTGAGGGACATGAAATACCAGCGCCCTGCCAGAACATTGCGCTTAAACTCTGGCCAAAAACATTATTTTATGTATTAAAAACACACGGCGTCAAAAGCTCACAGTGGAATAACGCTGTTGCTATGTATAGCAATTTACTAGATTCTATTCAATTAATCAAAAGCGCTGCACAACACAATCGCCTTAAAGACAGTTTTATGAATATCGTTCGTAGCAATAACAATATGTTATTGCTCTATCATCAGGAAAAAACTGTCGAACCAGAAATCAAATCACTCATTACTCATTTCAATCAATTACTGAAATCTTCCTCATACTCTGGTCGACCCGATAAACACAACCCAGAAAAAACAGAACACAAATCACTTGATATATCACCTGCCATAAAACCTGGTATATGGTGTGAAATTTATATTGATGACATCACCCCAGCCAGGAGGCTAAAATTATCTCTGATAAACATAGAAACTGGTATGCTTATATTTGTAAACCGTAAGGGCATTAAAAAACTTGAGAAGAATGCCAGGGAGTTCTCAGAAGAACTTGATAGAGGTCTATCTAAAATATATAAACATGATGCTTTATTTACGAAACCTTCGATAAAAACTCAATATAAAAAAATCAGTTAAGCCAAGCTACTTACAATATTTGTTTATTTTTTTACGAAGATCATTTGTTTTTCTTGCTCTTTCTTCAGTTGAAACGGTAACTCTTTTGCCTTCTTTGTCTAAATTATATAATGAGCTTGCACGCTCATACTGCCTTAATCTGTCTATCGAAAGAACACAGTTACGCTCATGCTTTTCTTTCTTTTTCTTTTTTTTCTCTTTATTTTTATCTTTACGCTCCTGATCATCCGCATAACTTTCTAGCAGTTTTTGTCGCTTTTGTTCCCGACTATTCTTTATCTTAATATGTCCCTGCTTTGAAATATTTACCTCCATCTCTGTTGAATTATTAACAGGTTTATCACCATAGTGCACCTTACCCTGCTCATCTACCCATTTGTAGATTTCAGCATAAACAGTTAAAGGACTTATAAGTAACGCGCAAATAATGACTATATTCTGGAGCATAATTATTGTTATCTATTAGTTTTAGTCGCAGTTATTTTATAACAAAAAAAAGCCGGTGCGAATAGCACCGGCTTTAACCACATCCAGCAGGAGTCTAATCTACTGGTATTTATCAACCATGCTATTTGGTTGTAAATTCAGGGTAAGCTTCCATACCACAGTCAACAAGATCCATACCTTCGTATTCATCTTCTTCACTTACACGAATACCCATAATCACTTTCAGGGCCATCCATACAATGAAGCTAGTTCCAAATACCCAGATGAAGATAGTTGCTGCACCTAGTAACTGACCACCGAATGTTGCACCTTCAGGGTTAGTAATTGGGACTAATAGAAGACCTAGTAAACCACATGTTCCGTGAACCGAGATTGCGCCCACTGGATCATCAATTTTGATCTTATCTAATGCAATGATACTAAATACAACTAATACACCACCGATTGCACCAAACATTGTAGCCTGAAGCGCTGTAGGCGTAGAAGGTTCCGCAGTGATTGCCACTAGACCCGCTAATGCACCATTTAATAACATAGTTAAATCAGCTTTGCCAAACAGTAAACGGGCCGCAATTAGAGCCGCCATTGCACCACCGGCTGCTGCTGCGTTCGTGTTTAAGAACACCATTGCCACAGAGTTAGCACTTGCAATATCACCTAGTTTTAATACTGAACCACCATTAAAACCAAACCAGCCCATCCATAAAATGAATGTACCTAATGTAGCCATAGGTAAGTTAGCGCCTGGAATTGGGTGAATCTGGCCATTGGCACCATATTTACCTTTACGTGCACCTAACAAGATAACACCCGCTAACGCTGCCGCCGCGCCGGCCATATGAACTATGCCTGAACCAGCAAAGTCAGAGAAGCCTTCATCGCCTAACGTAAACATACCGAATACAGATGCACCACCCCAGGTCCATGAGCCTTCCATTGGATAGATAAAGCCAGTCATTACAACAGCAAACGCAAGGAATGCCCAAAGCTTCATACGTTCTGCCACGGCACCCGAAACAATTGACATTGCGGTTGCAACAAATACTACCTGGAAGAAGAAATCAGAAGCATTTGAATATACTGCACCACCATCAAAGCCCGCTTCTTTTGATTCAGCCAATACAGTTGCCGTAATTGCATCTGCATTTGCCGCACCATCAAGCGCCATGCCAGCCAGGAAATAACCACCTTCGTACATAATTTCATAACCTGAAACCATATACATGATGCAAGAGATCGCAAATAATGCGACGTTCTTAGTTAAAATTTCTGTTGTGTTTTTTGAACGAACAAGACCCGCTTCTAACATTGAGAAGCCAGCTGCCATCCACATTACTAATGCACCGCATACCAGAAAGTAAAAGGTATCCATTGCATATTGAAGTTCGAAAATTTGATTTTCCACTTGTATACCCTCAATAATTAAAGCGCTTCAGGACCGCTTTCACCTGTACGAATACGAATAACCTGCTCTACTGGAGATACGAAAATTTTACCGTCTCCAATTTTGCCTGTATTCGCCGCGTTACGAATTGACTCAATCACCTGCTCAACAATGCCATCATCAACTGCCACATCCAGTTTTACCTTAGGAAGGAAATCAACAACATACTCAGCACCGCGATATAACTCAGTGTGACCTTTTTGACGACCAAAGCCTTTAACTTCAGTCACTGTAATACCCTGCACGCCAATTTCTGATAATGCTTCACGCACATCATCCAGCTTGAAAGGTTTAATAATTGCAGAAATTAATTTCATTAATCATCTCCAGAAAAAGCCTGTAAACAGGCAGAAAAATGGCAAGCGATTAACGCTTGCCAATATTTGAATTAAAGCTCGAATTCTTTGCCCCAGGCAACTACTACACGCATATCATCATCACCATCGATATCATTAGCTTCTAAGCCAAAGGAGAAATCACCTTTACCTAAAGCAACAGAGTAATGAGAGTAATCAGTAGCAGCCGCATCATCAAAAGCATAATTACCAATTAAAAGACCTAAACTTAAGTCATTACCCAGATCAAATGAGTAAGCTAAAGAAGCATAGATATTTGCATCATCTCCGCCGGCATCTGTATCAACAGTTAAAGCAACATCAAGCTCAAAATTTGCTACGTCAACGCCCGCATATATTTCTGAAAAATCAGCATCAGTATCTAATGGGTATGCGTAATAGATATAACCCACATCATAGGCAACAGAACCCGCTTCACCACCGTAACCAAAATATAGGTCCATTTCATATGAGCCGTCTGAAGCTGTACTACCGTAGTCAACATTAGATACCCAAGTACCAGCATATATACCTGATTTATTTGAGTAATCAATACCACCACTAATTGCAGCCTGATCATCAGTCTGCGTAACACCACGCCACATATAGTTATTAGATAGGCCAATGTTACCTGTTAAATCAGCTGCTGCTGTGCCGCTTACTAGTGCGCCAGCTACTGCTGCGCTAATGGCTAGTACGTTTAGTTTTTTCATGTTTAAACTCCTGAGTTTGTTGGAAGTATTTTTATCATTATCAAAATGTGACATACTCCACAGCAGCAGACGTGCCAACTACATTAAACAGAATTAAAACAATGAGTTACTTAAACAACTAATATTCTATCTGCTGCTTCAAGCATGTCTTTGCGCACCATAACCGGTCATTAATATTATTTGTCGCACCAATATGGGGCGCTGCGCACAGAGCGAGTGCGCTTTATTTACGGTACACTTACTTCTGATTCAAATTAGGGCATAGACAATGATCACCAATGAAAACTTAAATAACCTTGCTGAAAAACTATCCACTGTTCTTCCTGAAAACTTTCAGACACTGAAGTCTGACGTAACCAGTAATTTTAAAGCCATACTTGAATCCAGCCTGCGCCAGATGAATCTTGTCAGCAGAGAAGAGTTTGATGTGCAAAGTGCTTTATTAACACGTACACTCGATAAATTGAAAGAATTAGAAAAACAGGTTGAACAGTTAAAATAGAAGTATTATCTATACAACCCATCAAAGCTTGATAGTAACCAGATGTAAACGACATAATTATAAATAAAAATTACTTAATTTTTATAACTATAAAGGGAATGGAATCCATGTCTTACGCTTCTATTAATACTCAGGCACTCAATGGCGTTAGCGCCTTACCAGTGAGTGTTGAAGTTCACATTTCCAGTGGTTTACCTTCTCTCTCCATCGTCGGCCTTCCAGAGGCTGCTGTTCGAGAAAGTAAAGACCGTGTTCGTGCGGCCATTATAAATTCCGGTTTTGATTTCCCTATGCAGCGCATCACTATTAATCTGGCTCCGGCTGACTTACCTAAAGATGGTGGTCGCTATGATCTACCTATTGCTATCGGAATTTTAGCCGCATCAAAGCAAATACCTGATGAATTACTTCAACAGCTTGAGTTTCATGGTGAGTTAGCTCTAAGCGGCGAGTTACGGCCAGTCAGTGGCTCGCTACCCGTGGCAATAGGGGCGAACAGTTTAAAACACACATTAATATTACCCGTATCTTCAGCTGAACTAGCTTCATTAATTAAAAATACCGATGTATTTCAAGCATCACATCTATTAGAAATCTGCCAATACTTACACCAACAGAAAGATTTGTCGCGGCCTCGGATTACTACATCTAACCCAGTCAGGCAAACTTTAGATATTAATGATGTAAAAGGTCAGCACAGAGCTAAACGTGCCCTGGAAATTGCTGCCGCGGGTAGACACAATATGTTGATGGTAGGACCTCCCGGAACAGGGAAAACGATGCTGGCTTCTCGTCTGTGTGGATTACTGCCACCGCTAACTGAACAACAGTCCATTGATAGTGCCGCTATCTGTTCAATTAGTCATCACGGCTTCAATATAAAGGAGTGGGGACAACGCCCCTTTCGTTCACCACATCATACCGCTTCTGGTGTTGCATTAGTTGGTGGTGGTTCAAACCCCAAACCAGGTGAGATTTCTTTATCCCATAATGGTGTTCTTTTTCTAGATGAACTTACCGAGTATGACAGACATACTCTTGATGTTTTACGCGAGCCTCTGGAGACGGGTAAGATCACCATATCCAGAGCCGCACGTCAGGCAGAGTTTCCTGCCAACTTTCAGTTAATTGCGGCAATGAATCCCTGCCCACAAGGATATAATTGTGACGGCAAATCATTATGCCAGTGCACGCATGAGCAACAATTAAAACATCGGTCCAGAATTTCTGCACCACTACTTGATAGAATTGATATTCATATTGAAGTACCTGCCGTAGATCGCAGGACATTGCTTGATGACTCTGTAAAATCAGAAAGTAGTACCATTATAAAACAACGGGTAGAACTGGCGTTTGAAAAACAACTATCTCGTTCTGGAAAAACAAATGCCGAGTTAAATAGTCGCGAAACAGAGAAACTATGTAAATTAAAATCAACCGAAGTAAAACTGCTTGATCAGGCGATGGAAAAACTAAAATTATCTGCCCGTGCATATCATAGAATTTTACGAATGAGCAAAACCATTGCAGATCTCGATGATTCAGAAAACATTGAAGTTAATCATTTGAGCGAAGCAATTTCATATCGTTCACTTGATCGGTTTTTGAATTAGCCTGCCTCTTTCAGGCACTTACGCTTTTTATTTAAATTGCCCTGTTATGGAACATCACCATCGGGGACAGAGCATCTTCTACGCTCTGTCCCCTTAACCCATACCACTATGAGCTGTTAGTGTCGTGTACCGACCCCGTAAAACTCTTGATGTCATCGCAAAAGGGGACAAGGCGCAGAAAACGCGACCTTTCCCCGATGGTGATGTTCCGAGGCAGAGTAGTGATTCAGCACATAGAGAACTAAATACTATCAATCACAGAATTTAAAGTAACACTCGGGCGCATTACATTCGATGTTTTGATTTTGTCAGAACGGTAATACCCACCAATATCAGCAGGTTTACCCTGCACCGCACTTAACTCTTCAACAATTTTATTTTCATTTTCAGTTAAAGTTTTTGCAACGGGTGTAAATTTACCCTGCAACATTTTATCTTCAGATTGTTCCGCTAAAGCTTGTGCCCAGTACATGGCTATATAAAAATGACTGCCACGAGTATCAAGCTCACCGACTTTACGTGATGGCGATTTGTTGTTTGTTAAAAACATACTATTAGCTTTGTTTAATGCATCTGCTAAAACTTTAACTGACTGACTTTTAATTTTTTCAGCCAGATCTTCAAGTGATACAGCAATTGCCAAAAATTCACCTAGTGAGTCCCAACGCAGATGATTTTCATCTAATACCTGTTGCACATGTTTAGGTGCCGAACCACCCGCACCAGTTTCAAACAAACCTCCACCCGCCAATAATGGAACAATAGATAACATCTTGGCGCTTGTTCCCAGCTCTAAAATTGGAAACAGATCTGTTAAGTAATCACGCAGAACATTTCCAGTTACTGATATAGTATCCTCACCCGATTTAACTCTTTCTAGTGTAAAACGAATGGCTTCTACTGGAGGCATGATTTTAATTTCTAAAGCAGATGTGTCATGATCTTTTAAATATGTTTCTACTTTGGAAATAATATTTGCATCATGAGCACGGTTTTTATCTAACCAGAAAATAGCAGGTTGGCTTGTTGCTTTTGCACGATTCACTGCAAGCTTCACCCAATCCTGAATAGGTAAATCTTTTGTCTGACACATGCGCCAAATATCACCTGCTTCAACTTTGTGTTCCATTAAGACATTACCTGACGCATCACTTACTTTAACTGTACCCTTTTTTGGGATCTGGAACGTTTTATCATGCGAACCATACTCTTCAGCTTTTTGCGCCATTAAACCTACATTACTTACATTACCCATAGTAGTAACATCAAATGCGCCATGTTTTTTACAAAACACAAAAACCTCCTGATATATACCCGCATAACAACGATCAGGAATCATTGCTTTAGTATCATGTAATTGATTATCAGGGCCCCACATTTTTCCGGATGAGCGTAAGGCTGCCGGCATAGATGCATCAATGATTACATCACTTGGCACATGCAAATTAGTAATGCCTTTATCTGAATTAACCATCGCAAGTTCAGGGCGAGTTTTATAAACCGCCTGAATATCATCTTCAATTTCTTTTCGTTGAGCATCTTCAAGACTGGCGATCTTCGTATACACATCTCCTAAACCATTACGTGTATCCACACTCAATTCTTCAAATATAGCCGCATATTTTTCAAATACCTCTTTAAAATAAACGTTAACTGCCTGTCCAAATATAATTGGGTCCGAAATTTTCATCATTGTTGCTTTCATATGCAATGACAGTAAAACACCCTGGTCTTTTGCATCCTGCATTTGATCTTCAAAAAATGCACGTAATGCCTTACTACTCATAACTGAAGCATCGATAACTTCACCCGTTAACACAGGTATTTTTTCTTTTAATACATTGGTACTTCCATCTTCTGTCATAAATTCAATTTTCACATCACCTGCTGCTTCAATCACAACAGACTGTTCACTTGAATAAAAATCACCCTCTGACATTGAAGCCACATGTGATTTAGAATCTGCACTCCACTCACCCATAGAGTGTGGGTTATTTTTCGCATACTCCTTAACCGGGCCCGCTACCCGACGGTCTGAATTACCTTCTCGTAAAACAGGGTTTACTGCACTGCCTAGTACTTTTGCATAACGAGCTTTTATCTCTTTCTCATCATCATTTTGAGGGTTTTCTGGAAAATCTGGTAATGCGTAACCAAGTGACTGAAGCTCTGTTATTGCTTCATTTAACTGTGGAATAGAAGCACTGATATTAGGCAGTTTGATAATATTAGCTTCTGGTGTCTTTGCCAACTCACCTAACTCAGCCAGTGCATCGCTCTGTTTTTGCTCATCTTTTAAATTATCTGGAAAATTAGCAATGATACGACCCGCTAGTGAAATATCACGAGTTTCAACATCAACTCCTGCCACACGGCTATATGCCTGAACAATAGGCAATAGGGAATAAGTTGCTAGAGCGGGTGCTTCATCGGTTTCAGTATAGATAATCTTTGAACTTGGCATGAGTTGGTCTCTAATTTATGTCTTTATAAAGCCATGCATTATATTTCAGATTGCCATTACGTGCACGGGGTCATACACAGGTTATTTATGTGACACAAAAACCCCTTCTACGATAAATTTCCTTTTAATTCCTTCATTCTTGATTACTCTATTTTTCATTAACTATAGCAATTAAATTCTACTGCTTTCTTCTTTCGACATTGTTAGTTATTTATACATAAGTATTCTGTGCAACTGCTTGTTTAGACCTTTAATTATAATTGGCCCTGCGCATAAAAAAGAGGCCGGTACAAGATGTACCGGCCTCAACCACAATCCAGCAGGAGTCTAATCTACTGGTATTTACCCACTAAATGTTATTTAGTAGTAAATTCTGGATATGCTTCCATGCCACAATCTACAAGATCCATTCCTTCATATTCATCTTCCTCGCTCACACGAAGGCCCATAACTGTTTTCAGGGTAAACCATACGGCAAAGCTCACACCGAACACCCAGATAAAGATAGTAGCTGCGCCAATCAGCTGGCCTGAGAATGACACATCACCATTAGTCACAGGCACTAACAACAGACCTAATAAACCACATGTTCCGTGAACCGAGATTGCGCCCACTGGATCATCAATTTTGATCTTATCTAATGCAATAATACTAAATACAACTAATACACCACCGATTGCACCAAACATAGTAGCCTGGAGTGCTGTAGGTGTAGAAGGTTCCGCAGTAATAGCAACCAGGCCTGCTAGCGCACCATTTAATAGCATTGTTAAGTCAGCCTTACCAAACATTAAACGAGCAACTATCAATGCCGCCATTGCACCGCCAGCTGCTGCTGCATTCGTGTTTAAGAACACCATTGCCACAGAGTTAGCACTTGCAATGTCACCTAGTTTTAATACTGAACCACCATTAAAACCAAACCAGCCCATCCATAAAATGAATGTACCTAATGTAGCCATAGGTAAGTTAGCACCTGGAATTGGGTTAATCTGGCCATTGGCACCATATTTACCTTTACGTGCACCTAGTAGTATTACACCAGATAAAGCTGCCGCTGCACCTGCCATATGAACAATGCCTGAACCAGCAAAGTCAGAGAAGCCAAGATCACCCAAATTGTACATACCGAATACGTCATCACCATTCCAGGTCCATGCACCTTCCATTGGATAGATGAAACCAGTCATTACTACTGCAAAAGCAAGGAAAGCCCAAAGTTTCATACGCTCAGCCACCGCACCGGACACAATGGACATTGCCGTAGCGACGAACACCACCTGGAAGAAGAAATCAGATGCACCTGCATAAACAGAGTCACCACCAAAGCCGTTTTCAGCAGAAGCAGCTAACGCATCTGTAACTAATGCATCCCCACCTTCGATACCTGAAAGGAAGTATCCACCACCATACATAATGGCGTAGCCTGAGACTAAATACATAATGCAAGAAATCGCAAATAGCGCAACATTCTTGGTTAAAATTTCTGTTGTGTTTTTTGAACGAACCAGACCTGCTTCTAACATTGAAAAGCCTGCCGCCATCCACATCACTAATGCACCACACACTAAAAAGTAAAAAGTGTCCATTGCATATTGAAGTTCAAAAATTTGATTTTCCACAAATATACCCTCTCTATTCTATTTAAAGCGCTTCTGAACCGCTTTCACCAGTACGAATACGAACAACTTGCTCTACTGGATAAACAAAAATCTTGCCGTCACCAATTTTGCCAGTATTCGCTGCGTTACGAACAGTTTCGATAACCTGCTCAACAATGTCATCGTCAATCGCTACCTCAAGCTTTACCTTAGGTAGGAAGTCAACAACATACTCTGCACCACGATACAATTCTGTGTGCCCTTTTTGTCGACCGAAGCCTTTCACTTCAGTCACTGTAATACCTTGCACGCCGATTTCTGATAGCGCTTCTCGCACATCATCCAGCTTGAAGGGCTTAATAATTGCAGAAATTAACTTCATATTAATCACCTTAATTTACAAACTTTTTATTTGTTAAAAAAAATCGCTACCACCCATTGGTAACGCTCAACCTGCGCAAAACAAAAGCAATTTAGTTACTCATTATTAAATAAGCCTTAAATATCAATTTATATTTGTTCGCTATTAGTATTCAAACCTAATGCAGCAGGCGTGCCAATAGGAATAACTGATTAAATATCATATAGATAGATTAGTTTTAGACAAAAAACATAATACTTAAAAGGATATAGTGCACTACCTCGAGTCTATAATTCACATATTGCACCATCAAGATGCGCTTAAGTAACATAGGAAAGTTTTAAAGAGCTTAAAAAACTAACTAATTTAAATATATGCATGAATTTTTTAATTTCATCGTTCATCAAAGCATCAACAATTTCAATTAATAATTATTCAGAGTATTACCTGATGAGATAAAATGTCAGTAGTCGATATAGGAGAACAATATGAATTTCGTTTAGATATTGGTATGTAACAGATAAATCTAGATAATAGAAAATATTTTTATATCAAACGCTCAATTAGTGGCGCGCGTATCTTATATATATTTCAGACAAAACATCAGGTAATCGAGTTATATCATCCAGCACCCTATACCGTCCTATACTAAACATATGCTCAGTTACATGTGTAGAACTCGCATTAAGATTAATACAGAATGTCTTTATATTATTATTTGCTAGTGCTTTCACTGCATACCAACTATCATATTCAAGATAGTGGTCATCATATACATCAATATCTGACGGTGCCCCATCGGTTATTACTAATAGCAATTTTTTCATCGAAGGTCTTTTCTCTAAGCCATCTCCAGCGTGTCTAATCGCAGCACCTAAACGCGTAGGATACTCACCTTTAATACTTGTTAATTTATCACTACATTCATTAAAATTTTCACTGAAGCCTTTAAATTTAGTAAATTTTAACTGTAGCCCCTGCATACCTTCTTTTAATTTTTTGTCTAACATCTAAATTTTTAATCCCTTTTAGTGCTGAAGACTATTCCGATATATTTTTAAATTCCTGCCACAAACATCTATTATCGTCTTGTATATTACGCCTTGCTCATACATTCCTGTATTCATAGGCAGTCTCACTGCCCAAGATCATTCGCCAGACCAAGTCCTATTTCCTGAAATAAAATCACATCATGTAACATGGCTTCATTGCTAAAAAATAACTGTTTTCCTTTTTCTACCCATTGAGAATCATCTTTATAAACAGGATTAAGTACACTTCTCGATAAACGCATCATTAGATTTAATGCACTATTACTCGACCCAGAGATTGAATGAAAATCAAGCCATAATGATCTCAGACCTGGAATTTTTTTAATAGCCAACAACTCTATTCGTAAACCCTCTACCAGGCCAATAACAGTCCTCTGCATAAGATTCAATTCTTTTACTTCAAAAGTCTTATTACTATAAATTGCATGCAATGAAGCATGTACTGCAGAAGCACGATAATAACTATCAGATATGTGATTACATTTTACTTTATCAGGAAGGCTTATTTCATTACCAACTAAATAACTATAGGAAAAATTAGATCATGATATATGTTATTAAGGTCAAAATCCCTGACCCCATAAAGCCCTAAGATATAATTCGATACTTCTTTTAACCCTCTTAAGCTCGACAATGCAATTTAATGATCCGCTTGACATGACGACAGTTACTATTATCCAGAAGACAAATCAATGTGTCCTGGATAATATAAAATACTATTTATGACTCGTATCGGTGTTTTCATTTGGAATACCATCTATAGGACACTCCGCTGTACCCGCCATTTTACGTGTTATTTTTTCCACGTTTTCTTTTGCCTGTTGTGGATTTGTCACCCAGGTTTTATAAAATTCAAACGGGCATTCAGCTACTCCTTCGGGCCCTTCACCTGAATTTATCTTACCCGTATAACCTCTATGCATAAGTTTGTATAGGTGGTTTTGTGACTGCCAGTTTTTACGTGCATCTCGAATTTGTGAAGTAGACAACTCAGCGTATTGCACACCATAATCTTCTTCTCCACACTCACCTAATGTCCGACCATCAAAACCAACTAACGCTGAATGCCCAAAGTATGAGTAAACACCATCAAAGCCTGTCGCATTTGCAACCGCAACATAAGTATTATTCATCCATGCCATCGCTTTAGCTACCAAAATTTGTTGTTCTTTTGATGGATACATATATCCCTGACAACGAACAATTAATTCTGCACCACGCATTGAACAATCACGCCATATTTCCGGGTAATTACCATCGTCACAAATGATTAAACTAATTTTTAAACCCTTAGGCCCTTCAGAGACATAAGTGCAATCGCCTGGATACCAGCCTTCGACAGGACACCATGGCATTATTTTTCTGTATTTCTGAACAATTTCGCCTTCATTATTCATTAAGATAAGTGTGTTATAGGGGGCTTTATTTGGATGCTCTTCATGCTGCTCACCCGTTAACGAAAAAACTCCCCATACATTTGCTTTTCTACAGGCAGCCGCGAAAATTTCGGTTTCATCACCTGGTATGGTCGAAGCTGTATCATACATTTCTTTTGCATCATACATAATGCCATGCGTACTATACTCAGGAAATATAACCAGATCCATACCTGGCAAACCTTGCTTCATACCTACAAGCATGTCAGCAATGGCTCTAGCATTATCCAGCACTTCGGCTTTAGTATGTAATCTGGGCATTTTATAATTAACTACCGCAACACCAACAGTATCATTGCTTGAAGAAATATCGCCATGTCTCATCTTTTACTCCACAACTAATTTAGTTTTTTATACAGACAGATATTTACTAATCTGCTCTGTATCCACATCTTCTCTTAAATCTTCGTGTATAAAATTACCTTTATCAATTACAATAATTCTGTCTGCGATTGCCATCGTAAAACTAAGAACCTGCTCTGACACAATAATAGTAATGTCGCGCATTTTTTGCAGTTCATTAAGTATATTGGCTATATCCTTTATAATAGATGGCTGAATTCCTTCCGTCGGCTCATCTAGCAATAAGACTTTCGGATTAGTCACTAACGCACGCGCTATAGCCAATTGCTGTTGTTGACCACCGGATAAATTACCGCCTTTACGATGACGCATTTCATGTAAAACAGGAAACAGAGCAAAAATATCATCTGGTATTTTTTTCATACCTGAAACTTCCATACCTGTTTCAATATTCTCCTGCACAGTTAATGTGGAAAATATCATTCGACCTTGCGGAACATAAGCAATACCATTTTCTACACGCTGATAACTTTCATTTGAAGTTACGTCTTTTCCGTCAACTTTAATCGATCCTTTACCTGCTTCCAATATTCCAATTAAAGACTTAAACAGCGTGGTTTTACCCATACCATTACGCCCCATAATTGCGAGCGTTTCATTTTTCTTTGCTTCAAAATTAAGACCATGGATTACTTCACTTTGGCCATAACTGACATGCAGATCTGATACTTCAAGCATGAATTTAACTCCTCAATCTAGTGACCTAGATAAACTTCAATAACATCTGGATTATTTTGTACGGTTTTCATATCACCTTCAGCAAGAATTTTACCTTGATGCAATACAGTTACCTTGTGTGCGATTTTTTCAACAAAGTCCATATCATGCTCAATTACTAGAACTGAACGTCCCTTACAAATTCGATTTAATAACTCTGCCGTTTGCTCTCTCTCATTCACACTCATACCTGCAACTGGCTCATCTAACATTAATAATTCAGGGTCTTGAATTAATAACATGCCGATTTCTAACCATTGCTTTTGACCATGGCTTAATAAAGCAGATTCCATATCAAGAAAGTCACCAAGAAATATTTCATTCGCAATTTCTTTAATACGTGCATCCACTTCATCAGTGCGCTTGAACGTCAAAGCACCAAAGACACTACGCCCTTTTGGATAGGATACTTCAAGATTGTCATACACTGACAAATTTTCATAAATAGAAGGTGTTTGAAATTTTCGTCCTACACCTGCATGCACTATTTCATGCTCGGCCAAGTTTGTTAGTTCTTTATTTTTAAACTTAATACTGCCAGATGTTGATTTAGTTTTTCCACAAACTAAATCTAGTACAGTTGTTTTCCCTGCGCCATTTGGCCCAATAACAACGTGCAACTCATCTTTATCTATATATAGATTTAAACTATCTACCGCTTTAAAACCATCAAATGAAACTGTTAAATCTTCAATGGCCAATGCGAAATCTGTATTAGTACTCATTACATTTACTCCTTGAAATATTTTTATTCACCTGGTGCATCAAGTTTTGCTGTTCGCTTAGCATTGATCATGGTCCTAATGACATTTACACATTGCATATTTTTCACACAGGTGATCATTTTTTTACCGTGCTTTTCCCATATGCCCGCCAAACCATTAGGGAAGAACATAACTACAGCAATAAACAATCCACCCATTAGAAATAACCAGACCTCAGGAAATGTTTCTGAAAACATTGTCTTACCGAAATTAACCAGTAGAGTTCCATAAACAACACCTATTAATGACATTCGTCCACCAACAGCTGCAAATATAACCATTTCAATTGATGGGACTATTCCAACAAATGATGGTGACATAAACCCAACTTGCAGGGTAAACATTGCTCCACCAAGCGCCGATATTGATGCTGCAATACAGAATACAAATATTTTAAAATTTGATACGTCATATCCAGAAAATCTGACTCGATCTTCTTTATCTCGCATAGCTAACAATAGTTGGCCAAATTTACTCGTTAGAATATATCGGCTCAAAAAAATTACTGCAAATAATAAGAACGCATTTATAAAGTATAAAATATACTTCGATGAATCATCACGAATATCCCATCCATGTAATGTCCTTAAATCTGTAATACCATTAATACCACCGGTGTATCCCTGCTGACCTACTATTAGTACTGTTATTATTAAAGCAATAATCTGCGTAATGATTGCAAAGTACACACCACCTACTCGACGCTTAAACATTGAATAGCCAATAATAAATGCGAATATTGATGGTATTAGAATGACCGCTAACATAGTAAACCCAAAGCTATTGAACGGTTCCCACCACCAGGGCAATTCTGTTAACTGATTCCAGTCCATAAAATCAGGAATACCTGGCGTAGACTGTATTTTTGTACTTTCTGGATCAGATGCTTCAAGCTTTAAAAACATTGCCATGCAATATCCACCTAAGCCAAAAAACACACCTTGCCCTAAACTCAAAATTCCACCGTAACCCCAGAGCAATACCAGACTCACTGCAGCAAACGCATAAGTTAGATATTTACCCACTAGATTTAATCTAAATAAATCTAACACGAGCGGTAAAATCACTAAAATAAGCGCAGCAAGAACGGCTATCCCTATTGCACCGTTTTTTCCACCTAAAACTCTTTCGTACATAAAATTCATAATTATCTCCTGACCTTTACTTGCGCACTTTGCTTGCAAACAAGCCTTCTGGACGCAGCATTAAGAAGATTACAATAGTAAGTAAGGTTATTACTTTCGCCATCGACCCGCTTATAAAAAATTCTAATATTGATTGGCCTTGTGCAATTGAGAAGGCAGACGTAATCGTCCCTAGCAAACTTCCTGCACCACCAAACACAACAACCATAAATGTATCTACAATATATAGAGAACCTGTAGTAGGGCCGGTTGATGCAATAGTAGTAAATGCCGCACCGGCAATACCTGCAATGCCACAACCAAGCGCAAATGTAAGCCTGTCTATTTTTTTCGTATTTATACCAACAGCACCACTCATAACTCTATTTTGAGTTGTTGCTCTTACACGCAAACCCCAGCTTGATCGATACATTAAGAAAAACACACCTAGTGTTACAACAATTGTTAAACCTAGAACAAATAATCCGTTGAGAGGAATATCTATAGATTCTGTCGGCTGATATGAACCCATTAACCAATCTGGTAATGTTGGGCTTACTTCTCTAGCACCGAATATTGATCTAAATGTTTGCTGCATAATTAAACTTAAGCCCCACGTAGCTAACAAGGTATCTAGTGGACGCTTATATAAATGACGAATTAATGCCAACTCTGCCAGGTACCCCAATAATCCCGCAATTATGAATGAAGCTACTATTGCGAATAAAAAATAGTACTGAACAAAACCTGGAAAATATTCTTCACTCAGTACTGATAATAAGTAAGTGGTATAAGCACCTACTGCCATGAATTCTCCGTGGGCCATATTAATGACGCCCATCTGCCCAAATATAATCGCCAGGCCGAGCGCCATAAGTAGTAGAACACTAAACAAACTAAAACCAGCGAAGCCCTGCATTGCAAAAATTGATATCAATTCCTGTGTTGTATATTCACCCATATAACCTACTCCGCAAATTTACTTACTAACAATATAAAAATATGTTTCTTATTTAATAAATAATCATTTTTGGTTAACCTGGTTGCCCTTCATGGGCAACCAGAAATTAAACCAATTATTTATTGGTACCCTTTAGGAAATGGGTTTGGTTCAATTAATTCAGACTCAAATACTACTGTTGCCTGACCGTCTTTATTCCATTTACCAACACGAGTTTTACTCCATAAATGATGATTAGGATGTAGTTTCACGTAACCTTCAGGCGCATTCTTTAATTCAATACCCGCTGTTTCTGAAACTTTTACAACTTTATCAACATCAAAACTGCCCGCTTTTTCTACAGCTGCTTTCCACAACCATGGACCAAGGTAAGCAGCCTGCGTTACATCACCCATAACACTATCTGCACCATGCATTTCTTTAAATGCTTTCACAAATGCCTTGTTATTTGGATTATCCTGACTTTGGAAGTATTTCATTACTGAATAGAATCCTTCAAGATTTTCACCACCTATACCTAAAACTTCATCTTCTGTTACAGACAAGGTCAATAATGTTTGCTTGTCAGATGTAATACCCGCTGCTTTCAGCTGTTTGAACCATGCAACATTACTTCCGCCTACTACCGCGGCATAAATCACATCTGGTTTCTTAAGACGAATTTTATTAATGGTAGATCCAAACTGAGTGTTACCTAATGGTTTGTAATCTTCACCAACAACTTTTCCACCTAGTACATTTTCAATATGCTTACGCGCAATTTTCATTGAAGTACGTGGCCAAATATAGTCCGAACCAATTAGATAGTAGGTTTTTGCTTTCTTTTCTTTCTTAACCCAATCTAACCCAGCAAGAATTTGCTGAGTCGCTTCCTGACCTGTGTAGATGACATTATGTGACTGCTCAAGACCTTCGTAAAATGTAGGATAATAAAGTAAACCATTTTCTCTTTCAAAAACAGGTAATGCAGCTTTACGTGAAGCGGATGTCCAACAACCAAAAACAGCTGCTACTTTATCTTTAACTAATAACTTACGTGATTTTTCTGCAAAAGTAGGCCAGTCACTTGCGCCATCTTCCTGAATTATTTTGATCTGACGACCCAGAATACCACCCGATTCATTGATCTGTTTTATGGCAAGTTTTTCTGCTTCCTGCGCACCTGTTTCACTAATAGCCATGGTGCCCGTTAATGAATGTAAAATACCCACTGTTACAGTATCATCAGTTACAGCCAGCCCAGTATCATTAACACCTGCCGAAACATTTACCATATTCGTTGCAAGGGTTACCCCTAATGCAGCGCCTATAATATTTCGCCACTTTGATATTGCGAATTTAGATTTCATTTTCAATCCTCTAACTAAAATAATTTATTTTTTAACTTAAAATTACCCAGTGAATAAATATCAAACTTCACACACCAGGAGCCTAACAATGTATGTTGCAACCTATGTGCCAATAGATGGTTCTGTTTAATTTACTTTCCATTTATTATTTATAAACTTATTAAATATACTTTTTTCATTATCAAATATTACAATTATTACTCACGAGTATTACGATTTAAAATTTAACGTAAAAACTCATATATACATGCACAAAAATATATCATTAAATATTATAAACGCACCTTAAACGTGCGCTTTTAAACCAAAAAAAACGCCGAATATAATTAAATATTCGACGTAAAAGGAGTAACCTTATTTATTTAGTACTAAATGAATTATTTCATCCCAACATCCAGGGACGACTGCCTTCACTTATCTGTTGAAATACACCTTTATTCTCCTGTTCATGATCATGCTTACACGATCCATCAGAACATTCATGCTTTCTAGTAAACTTCCTGGGATCAAAAATAGCTTTTTCATTACGTTCTCTTGCAATTCTTTCACTTTTTTGAAGAATTTGTAATTGTGGTGCTGACGTTATATATCGAGGTGATGGTGCATTACATTCTGGACAAACTCTTAGCGGTGAATATTCTTCCAAACTAAGTAACTCATCAAATTCATTCTCACAATCAGGGCACTTATATTCATACAAAGGCATACATATCCTCCTACTGTTATTTAATAAAGAGTCGACATGACTGTCGACTCTTCTGCTTAACTTACGATGTCTTTGCTAAGTCACTACCCGGTTTTATAATTGCAGAAGGTCCTTCTTCTTTAATATTAATATCACCTTCAAATATTTCTGTAGGTAGCCATAATGTTGCACATGCATTTGGTATATCTACAATGCCGCTAATATGTCCTTCAACCGGTGCTGTACCTAAAATTGCATAAGCCTGCTCTCCTGTATATCCGTGTAACTTTAAATGCTCAATTGCGTTTAAACACGCCTGACGATATGCCACATGCGCATCAAGATAATGCTGACCACCCTCTTCATCAACCGAAATGCCTTCAAAAATTAAATAGTTACTATAACGCGGCTCTAATGGACTTGGTTTAAATATAGGGTTCTTGACATTATATTTATCCATGCCGCCTTTTATGAGATTAACGCGGATGTCCAGATAGCCCGCCATCTCAATCGCACCACAAAAAGTTATTTCACCATCACCCTGAGAAAAGTGAAGATCACCCATTGAAAGACCACCGTCTTTTACATACACAGGGAAGTAGACTTTAGATCCGCGTGACAAATTCTTAATATCACAATTACCACCATGCTCACGTGGCGGAACTGTACGTGCACCTTCTTTTGCGGCTTCTGCTGCTTCATCAGGTTTCATTCGCCCCATTACCGCTGTTTCAGCATATGGAAGCGCCGCTAATGGAGGAACACGTTCTGGATCTGTTGCAACTAATCCTCCTTCACGCTTATTCCACTCATCTAATAATTCTTTTGAAGGCAAACAACCAATCAAACCTGGATGCATTATCCCAGCAAATTCAACACCTGGAATATGTCTTGATGAAGCATAGATACCATGAAAATCCCAACATGCTTTATTTGCTTCTGGGTAATGCTCTGTTAAGAACCCTCCTCCATTTTCTTTTGCAAATAGACCTGTAAAACCCCAGTCCGATTCTTTCAACACACCTACATCAAGAATATCAACAACCATTAAGTCTCCCGGTTCGGCACCTTCAACACCAATTGGTCCACTTAAATAATGTACTTGCGTTAAATCTACATCACGGATATCGTTTGCACTGTCATCATTTTTTATCTGACCACCTGTCCAGTCCAGACATTCGACCCTAAACTCATCACCCGGCTTAACCATCGATACCATTGGTATATCTGGGTGCCAACGATTATGTATAACACCATCCTGTTCATCGGCTGGTTTTGTTACGTCTATTTTAATAATTGTATCCACTATCAATACCTCTTACTTTAATTTAAATTGGGAATATTAATTTCTACATTTTAATCGTCTTACTTAATATAAAACGTTCAATCTATTAACCTCGCCATCTATTGATAGCGACCTACAAATACTTCCACTTATATAATTTTATCTCTCATAATTATTTTCATTAGAATTACTTGTGAATTTTTAATATTCATATTTCAACATTACTAAAGTTAACTATGCACAACATATGCCAAACCAAACCTCCGATTAAACAAGCCTCATACATGTATTGCACTTAAAAAATCCCCACCTAACTACAATTCACGCACCATTTAAGTTCATTTATTTATTATTACGCATCATTATTTATCATTAGTTATTTAACAAAAAAACAAGTATTACCGCATATACAAATACGTAATAACATTTAATTGAAATAGAAAATATAAATAAATAATTTGTTTAATCTTACTATTATTTAAAATTTACAAATAATTATGAATATATTTAAATTCATATTATTACAATCACTACGACATCGTAATACAGATCATGCAAATAACCCTACAACACATCAGGCACAAACAATACAACTGAACTTATTTGATTTTTAAAAACCTCACTTAGCGACAACTAAAAGACAATGCAAATAATAGCCACAACAATAGCTACAATAATACGAACTTAAATATGATTCATTTATTACGTATACTTACAAACTTATTATTCCGCCTATCGATCGCGATGATTATTATTAATAAACAGATAATACGTGAAATAATTTGGAGAAATTTAAACGCACTGAGACAAACTTAAGATACACAATTAAAACTGTTAACAATACTTTTATTATTTATACTTAATAACAATACCAATAAATAAATATTTATCATTAATCGCATCATTAAATACTCATATGAAAAATCGTATTATCCTACAATAGTAGCGATAACAGAAAAAACAATGTCTTTACACAGACTTCTATTAATTTTTTAACTGTCTTATATTTCCAGTCTTTATTTTATTTAGGAAAATAAATAACGGCATAATTATTACTAATTACGACTCAGTATTAATATATGAATTAAGTTATAGATTTATACAGGAGATGAATTGGTATAAATTGAGTTAAATCTAGATAGGTATAACTTTCCCATCATCCCTGATAGAAAAATTAATTAATGACAGCTATTTACTTCATATCAAGTGGTATATTGTATGAAACAAGGAACAATGGATCTTCTTCTACTCCACCTGCTGTATCTTCCTGTGCCAGGCTCACACCAAATGTTAGATTCTCGGTATACGCATATGTAAGTGTTAGGTGTGTATATTCTTCATTACCGGCTTCATCAAAATCCCATGCTCCGAAAAGAATATTGAAATCATTAATTGTGTAATCCAATGTGTAATAAACCCATGATGAACCACCTTGATCTTCACTACTGATATAAGCATTAAAACCTACATCAGCATACCCCAGCCCTAAAACAAATTCAGAAAGTGCTGTATCACTTAAACCAGTACCTGGACCCGTACCACCGTCTTCTGGATATAAATAGTGCCAGTAAGATATATCATAAGATAAACCACTTGCTTCACCGCCATAACCAAGATATAGATCTGTTTCATGACCTTCATGCTCATTAGACATCCAAACACCACCATAGATGCCTGATTCATTTGAGTACTCTATTCCACCTTGAACCTGCGGAGCATCTGGTGTCAGATTTTGACCTCGCCATAAATACATATTTGCAATGCCAACACTTGCAGATACTTCTGCGCTAGCAATGCCAGGAACAACTGAAGCACCCGTAGCCATTGCTACTGTTAATGCGATTGGTGTTAATTTTTTAGAAAGTTTCATTTAAGAGTTCTCCTCAAGTTATAGAAACAGTATTTTTAATGTTAAGGAATTACTTCCTACTTAGAAAAAGATTAATTATTACCTTTGTCTGTTAAATAGCATGGAGCATACCAACATCTATAACTTTTTAAAAAACAACAAGATAGAACGCATTCTTATTTTATTATTATTTAATGAAACTTTTTTCGCACTAGAAAGTCGCAATTTTATACTGCATGCACTACGTTTCGCTCATATCTTGTGCGTTATTTTTTTCTATTCAAATAAAAAGGCATCCTTAAATGAGGATGCCTTTTTATTTATCTTTCAGGTGGTTTAATTATTTACAGCATACCTTTTTCAACAATAAATTTTATAATTGCATCTACACCCTCACCACTTTTCATATTACTAAAAATAAATGGTCTCTCTCCACGCATTTTTTTTGCATCTCTATCCATGACATCTAATGATGCTCCCACATAGGGAGCCAGGTCTATTTTATTTATAACCAATAAGTCTGATCGCGTGATCCCCGGCCCTCCTTTACGTGGAATTTTATCACCAGCAGACACATCTATTACATAAATTGTTAAATCTGATAACTCTGGACTAAATGTTGCGCTTAAATTATCACCACCACTTTCTATAAAAACAGCATCCAGAGTTTTAAATCTTTTCTGCAAACTATCGACAGCAGCCAGATTCATGGATGCATCTTCTCGAATCGCAGTATGCGGACAACCACCTGTTTCTACACCAATAATACGCTCCGCATCTAACGACCCATTACGTGTTAGAAACTGTGCATCTTCCTGCGTATAAATATCGTTAGTCACGACAGCTATTTCATACTGTTCTCTCATGCGCTTACATAACACATCGACCAGTGCAGTTTTCCCCGAACCCACCGGGCCACCTACACCAATGCGTAAAACTTGTTTTTTCATGTTTCTTCCTCAGGACCTAAATAGCCTTGTATACTGTGTTTCATGTAAGGCGCTTGCAATGGCTAAACCGGGTGCAAGCAAACCAATTTCTTCATCTGTGCACTGTTGTGCCTTTATAATAGATTGCATAATAATCTCTATTGCTTCTGACATTATTCGTTGTCCGGATGTTTGCCCTAATGGCACAAGTTTAATCGCCGCTGCCACCTGATTTTCACACCAGCTCCATAATAAACCATGTACGGCTTCCATTTTGTCAATAGACCAGTAATGACAGGCAAATGAAAACACCGTTACAAAAGCCATATCTTCCTTTTCTAGTGCTGGCATCCTCACATCTAATCCAGTAAGCACTTTGACGGTTGCTGCACCCAAGTTACAATCTTCCTGACGCAGTTCTGACGCCTCTCTTAGCGCCAGTATAATTTCATTCCAGTATTCAACTTTATCTATATGGCCGTTTTTCCATGCGTCTATCAATCGTAAAAAGACTGGCACATCGAGCATGCTCAAATTATTATTGATCTGGCCTAAAATCCAGTCACTTGCCGTTTTTTCACTGTTCACCCAGTCTCTTTCTATTGCATACTCTAACCCCTGTGAATACGAGTAAGCACCAATCGGCAAAGTAGGACTAATTAATTGCCATAACCGTATCGATGACTTGTTAAAATCTTGAGTATTATTCATTAGAATTATTCAGTAATTTTAGTGGTTGTATTAATAACTAATGCGAGTGACCATGATGATCGTTGCTATGAGCGTGCCCACCATAAGCTCCGCCTTCTGGCTCAAACGGTGCATTCTCACATATAATATCTAAACCCAGACCGCGCACCATATTATCTAATACATGGTCATGTTTATAACGTACCCAGCCTTCACCAATTTGTAATGACACATGCCGATTACCTAAATGATAACTTGCACGTGCTAACATAACCGGGTTTTCATGATGCACGGTACTGACTTCTTCATCTGCAGCTTCAATTCGAATAATTGAATTATCTTCAGCTTTCAAGCAATCACCACCGCGCAACAAATGACCACGCGGCAACATAAATCCAACTTCTAGTCCATTCTCAAGCTCTGCTTTAAGTCGACTTTTCTGACGCAGTTCAAACGGTAATTTTAAAATCAGTTCTGTTTGCTGTGGACGGTCTAGTATTTCAAATATTTTTAACATATATAATTTAAAGCCTTAAAATAAAAAGTAACGCTGTGCTAATGGTAAAACTTCCGCTGGTTCACAAGTTAACAGCTGACCATCAGCACGCACCTCATAAGTTTGAGAATCAACCTCAATATTCGGCTGATAATCATTTAAGATCATATCTTTCTTTTGAATATTTCGTGTATCCTTTACAGCTGCAACCATTTTATTTAAACCAATTCTGGTTTTAATATCAGCATCTAATGCCGCCTTAGACACAAAGGTATAACAGGTTGCATTGCGTGCGGCGCCTAATGCGCCAAACATCATCCTATAATGCACGGGTTGTGGAGTAGGAATTGAGGCATTCGGATCACCCATCGGTGCTGCAACAATAAATCCACCTTTAATTATTAAAGATGGCTTTGCACCAAAAAACACTGGTTTCCATAAAACTAGATCGGCAAGTTTTCCAACTTCAACAGAACCCACATACTCTGATATTCCATGCGTTATTGCCGGGTTAATGGTGTACTTCGCAATGTAACGTTTAGCTCGGAAATTATCGTTACGTTCTGAATCTTCTTTCAACGGCCCACGTTGTACTTTCATTTTATGCGCTGTTTGCCAGGTACGAGTAATCACTTCGCCAACACGTCCCATGGCTTGTGAATCAGATGCAATCATCGAAAAAGCACCTAGATCATGCAAAATATCTTCTGCCGCAATTGTTTCTCTGCGAATACGTGATTCTGCAAACGCAACATCTTCTGCAATATTTGGATCAAGGTGATGACACACCATTAACATATCTAAATGTTCATCAACGGTATTAACCGTATACGGACGAGTAGGGTTTGTACTTGAAGGTAAAACATTAGACTCTCCACAAGCCTTAATAATATCAGGCGCATGCCCACCACCTGCACCTTCTGTATGGTAGGTATGAATAACACGGCCTTTAAATGCATCAAAAGTATCTTCAACAAAACCGGACTCGTTTAATGTATCTGTATGAATAGCCACTTGCACATCATGCTTCTCAGCAATACTTAAACAATTATCTATAGAAGCTGGTGTAGTACCCCAGTCTTCGTGTAACTTCAAACCCATTACACCTGCTTCTACTTGCTCTTCAAGCGCTTCCGGTAAACTCGCATTTCCTTTACCTAAGAAACCAATATTCATTGGCAATTCATCTGCTGCCTGTAACATACGATGTATATTCCATGGCCCTGGTGTGCAGGTTGTTGCATTAGTTCCTGTTGCCGGACCAGTCCCACCACCTATCATTGTGGTTACACCCGACATTAACGCTTCTTCAACTTGTTGTGGACAAATAAAATGAATATGTGAATCAACACCACCTGCAGTTATGATTTGACCTTCACCAGCAATGGCTTCAGTGCCCGGCCCAATAATAATATCTATACCCGACTGAATATCTGGATTACCCGCTTTACCAATTGCAGCTATATGACCATTTTTAATACCGATATCGGCTTTTACAATTCCCCAGTGATCTAGAATAAGTGCATTGGTTATTACTGTATCAACAACTTCACTAGAACATCTTTGACTTTGACCCTGCCCATCACGTATAACTTTTCCACCGCCAAATTTCACTTCATCACCATAGACGGTTTTGTCTTCTTCAACTTCAATAACAAGTTCTGTGTCACCCAGTCGAACTCTATCACCTGTGGTTGGTCCATACATTTCTGCATATGCCTGTTTACTGATGCGCGCCATTTTTAATCCTCAATATTTTCCACTGATTTACAATTGACCCATTACTTTTGCATTAAAACCAAATACTTTTTTATCTCCTGCATACTCTACCAGTTCCACTTCTCGTTGTTGGCCTGGCTCAAAACGTGTTGCGGTTCCTGCTGGTATATTCAGCCGGTAACCTTTTGTTATATTACGATCGAAACTTAATGCCGCATTGGTTTCAAAAAAATGATAATGCGAACCAATCTGAATGGGTCTATCGCCTGTATTAGACACTTGCACAGTAACTGTATTACGACCTGCATTTAATTCAATAAAATCATCATCAATAAAATATTCACCGGGTTTCATATTTTTTCCTGTAACATTAATCTATTTAATATTTAATCCAGAGTCATTACGCAATGGGGTTGTGCACTGTGACAAGTTTTGTACCATCCGGGAATGTAGCCTCTACCTGAACATCAGGAATCATTTCAGCTATACCGTCCATTACATCATCACGTGTTAATAAAGTTGTGCCGTAATTCATTAATTCCGCCACGCTCTTTCCATCACGCGCACCCTCCATGATCGCACCTGAAATCAATGCAATCGACTCTGGATAATTCAACTTTACGCCACGGGCTTTTCGCTGCTCTGCCAACATCGCTGCAGTAAACAGTAATAATTTATCTTTTTCTCTAGGTGTTAGCTCCACCATTCTCTCCTATCATGTTAACCAGATTCTTGGTTCAGACGCCTTCCTGCCCAGCAAATCAAATCGCAATTCTTTCCATACATCAATAAATGCAAATCGAATATATTCTGCCTGATGTGCTAATGCCCTACACACCAGCACATCATTAATTAATGTCACACTAATTAAACCATCATGTAGTGATGGTAAATTATCACGCACTTTCTGTAGCATTTTTTTATCAACATTTACCACCATCATCGTACCGGTAACCGTATAATTTTGCATGCCCCATTTTGCTGTCAGAACAGTATCATTGCCTGACAATTGAGAACGATCAAGCATCAGAGGTTTATTATCACGCCAAATTTCAAAATGCTGTCGTGCACGCCCCTTATCAAATAATTCCCCGCTGGCAGGACGCCCCATACATAAAATTTCCCAACCAACAAACTGAGCATCACCCTGTAACTGCACAATGGTTTTCATATTAACTTCACAGCCAGAAAACAAAATGGTTTCCTGTGGGAGCCACTCCAGTGTACTCCCCGCCTCTACGCTCAAACTTTGTTTTAATTGCGCAACTCGACCATCACTTCGATAAAATTTACCTGCCGCAGGTGTTGTCACCAATGCATGGCCTGATTTATTAACATCTATATCTAATGCCAGTTGATCTCCACCAACAACCCCACCTGGGGGATGTAATAAATAAACATGGCATACATCACCTTCGGGATAAAATGGTTTTTGTATAACCAGAGGCCCATAATGTTTTCTATGTGAAATAAATGTTTTATCTTCACGCCCAGAAAACTTAAGCGATAAATTGGCTAACCATCCCTTCTCTGTTACTACAGCCGCTGACATTACATAATCGCCATTGTTAAAGTAATCCCATACAAAATAGAAATGATTGAAACCAGTGCACGTAAACCATTTATGAATTGGCTACCCCACTGTTTCAACCATGCAAAAACATGACCAAGTAGGCCACCAAATAACACCATCGATAAAAAAACACCAAACCCAAAGAGTAATAAGTAACTAAAACCCAGCCAGGGAGATGATATTTTTGAAACAGGTAACACAACCAACAAAGGTGCTGAACCGGCAACTCCATGCAGGATGCCGACAAAGACAGGTGTATGGGCATGCTTATGCGCATCTTTATGATGCATATTTTTAATTTGCTGATGCCTATGCCAATGCGCATGGTCACTCATTCCATCATGTTGATGAAAATGTAAATGTGCATGCTGAGATTTCATATCCCACAATACATACACACCCAGTAAAATCAGCACTACACCAACAAGACTTTCAGCCATGTTACTCAACTGTTCAGGGATGGCCATGCCTAAAAAAATAACAGCTGAACCAATAAGCAGAAGTGCCACACTATGACCTAATGCCCATCGAGCGCAAAATATAAGACTTTGTCTTTTATTTTTCTGCTCTCTGTCTTTTGCTGAAGATTCATTCATCGATGACAAGCCCGATACGGCTATAATATGATCAGCATCCAGGGCATGAAGCATTCCCAGGCCAAAGGCCAAAAATAACACGCTCCACAGTTCTACATTCATCTTTATTCCTTGCTGTTACTATAAGTATTAAGCTTTTCTAACTAAGACGACAAATACTGTCTCCAGCTACCTAACTCGGTAATTTCTTTTGCTTCTTTCACGGCATAACCTTCACAGATAAAACCTGGAAACCATCGACCATCACTGGTTTCTACCTTACCTATACCTAAAGGCGACGCAATACCTGCAACGAAGCTACCAAATTCTGTTTTAGGTAGCGACCATATTTCTATACTGATTGAACTACCATTTTCATCATCACGTACAAGAGCAGGTCTTTGTAAACTACCGTCTATTACATACATTTTATAAGCATCTGTCGTTGTCGTAATTTCCATAAGTTTTGCACCTCGCTCTGTTAACTGCCAGTTTAGAGCCAGGCCATCTAAATGTGCACCACATACAATCACTTGAATCGAATCCGTATATGTTATTTCAGATGTTACAGTTTCAGGCAATTCAATATTTACATTGCCAGGTTTTATTTTCAATTGTTGCTGCCATTTGTTTGCATAAGACAATAATTTTCGATCAGTCATTGCAGCACTGACCAGACTAACTCCCCAGGGCAAACCATTATCTAAAAACCCACCCGGTACTGCGACACAGGCACAATCAAGTAAATTCATATAGTTTGTGTAATATCCCAAATTACTATTTTTTACTATCGGGTCGGCATTTACTTCGTCTATGGTATATATCGTTCCCACAGTTGGAGTGAGTATAAAATCATATTGCGCTACAACATTTTTAGATTTCGCACGATAACCCTGCATCTGATATTCTGCTTTAAAGGCATCCATCGCTGTTTTATTTTCTGCGCCTCCAATAATCGTTTTAATTACGGGCAATAATTCATCAGGCTGTTCCGTAATTAAACTTTCAATCGCCACATACCGTTCAGCAACCCAGGGACCTTCATATAATAATTTTGCCGCATCTAAAAACAATGTAAAATCTAACGCATGCTTTATGCCACCTAAATCCTGCATGGTCTTTACATTTTTCTCAAACAATTTTTTAGCTGAATCATTTCCAAAGAAATTTAGTTGTTCTTTTTTTGGAACTGCAAATGAAAATGGCTTATCTGGTAAACCATATTGACGATTATTATTTTCAAAGGTAACTTCTCTTGCGTACTGATCATTTTCATCATAAGTTGCTGCCTGCTCAAATACTGAATTTGCATCGTCAGTAGTCAATGCAAATATACTTACACAATCGAGGCTACGGCAAGCAGGCACTACGCCACTCATACTTAATAATCCTTTCGATGGTTTCAAACCAATCAAATTATTAAAAGACGCTGGAACCCTACCAGAGCCTGCTGTATCAGTTCCCAATGAAAAGCTTGCCAAACCTAATGCCACAGCAACTGAAGAGCCAGAGCTTGAACCACCTGATATATATTTTTTATTAAATGAGTTCTTACAAGCACCCCAGGGTTCTGGTGAACGAACCCCCACTAAACCTGTTGCAAACTGGTCCATATTAGTTTTACCAATGGGAATAGCGCCAGCTTTTATTAACTGTTCCACAACAAACGCAGATTTCTCTGGCGTGTTTTCAAATGCATGACATGCTGCTGTGGTCGGAATACCTGCAAGATCAATATTGTCTTTAATTGCAAATGGCACGCCATACAGCGGTAAGTCATCAATGCCTTTTTTTTCCAGATTTTTTATATAAGGCTCTAGTTCTTCCATAGTTAACTGTCGAATCCATATATTATGATCTATATATTTTTCACTTCGCTTAATAATATTTTCAACTAACTGTCGCGGGGTCAGAAGTTTATCTTTATAAGATTTATGCAAGTGACTTATAGTTAAATTCATATTTACTTCTCTTCTAAAATTAGTAACGGCTGACCAGCATTAACCTGGCTACCTTCAGTTTGGTTAACGGCATATACCGTGCCAGCATGTGGGGCATCAATTTGAATTTCCATTTTCATTGATTCAAGAATTACCATTGGTTTATTTTCTTCAATTACATCACCTGGTTTCACCATCATTTTCCACACATTCCCCGCCACGGGACTTTCTATTGCCACACAATTTTCTGGCAATGCTTCTTCTTCGCCTGTACTACTTATCAGGTCTTGACCCGATTCAAAATTCATTTGTCCCGATTCTATCCAACGCTGTAATTCATCATCAAACGCTTCTTCACGTTGCATGGTGAATTTTTTAATTTCTGTTTCATTATCATGCAAGAACCTAAGATACTCCTTTAGATTAAATCGCGTTTCTTCAATCTCAATACTATATCGGCCTTTAGGAAAATCTTTTCGAATGGTTTTCAGTTCATCTGCACTGACTTCATAAAACTTAATCTGGTCAAAGAAACGCAATAGCCACGGATTTGTAAATTCTTTTGTCTTGTGATACTTATTCCACATTTGCAAAGTACGACCAACAAATTGATACCCACCCGGCCCCTCCATTCCATAGACACACATATATGAACCACCTATACCGACTGAGTTTTCAGCTGTCCATGTACGTGCAGGATTATATTTAGTGGTCACAAGTCGGTGCCTTGGATCTAATGGTGTTGCCACAGGCGCACCCAGGTAGACATCACCCAGGCCCATTACTAAATAACTAGCGTTAAATACTGTGTCTTTGACTTGCTGAATATCTTCAAGACCATTAATTCGTCGAATAAATTCGATATTACTCGGGCACCATGGCGCATCATGGCGCACTGACTGCATATATTTTTCAATTGCCAAACGACATGCATCATCATCCCAACTAAGTGGTATATGAACCACACGTGCTGGTACTTCCAGTTCTTCAATATTTTTTAATGATGCTATCGCATTATCCAACACACCAATTAATGTATTCAATGAGATGGTCTGGCTTTCATAATGTATTTGTAAAGAACGAATGCCTGGTGTCAGTTCCAGTACACCTACAGGTAGATTATCTTGCATCCATAACATTAAGGCATGAACTCTAAAGCGTAATTCTATATCCAGTTTTAATTCACCAAACTCAACTAGCAAGTATTTATCACCTGAAGGCCGGTATACGATCTGCACACCAAACTCAGTTTCATCAATTGTTTTAATAACTGGTGTTGTAATTTGAGCGGGCTCGATATTTGTTAAGATATTTTCAAGTTTTTCTATTGACTGGATTTGTGTTTTCTCAACGGCTACTGCATCTTCAATTGAAACGGGAATAAACTTTACCTTGTCTCCCGCTTTTAGTTGTCCCAGTTTCCACAGGTCTGCCGTAATGACCGTTGCCGGACATACAAAACCACCTAACGACGGACCATCAGGTCCTAGAATTACCGGCATATCACCCGTAAAATCAACTGTACCAATTGCGTATGCATTATCGTGAATATTAGATGGGTGCATACCTGCCTCCCCACCATCACTTCTTGCCCATTCTGGTTTAGGCCCAACCAGTCTAATACCAGTTCTGCTTGAGTTATAGTGAATCTCCCATTCTGCTTCAAAAAATATGGCTATATCTTTTTCAGTGAAAAAATCAGGCGACCCATGTGGTCCATAAATAACCCTAAGCTCCCAGGTATTATTTATTACTGGCTTTAACTCAAACGGTAGCTCTGTACTATCAACTTTCTTTTCAAGTTTATTGAAGTGCAAAACATCGCCTGCTCGAATTGCACGACCTGCATGCCCACCAAACTGACCTAATGTAAATGTTGATTTAGAACCAAGATAATCGGGACAATTAAATCCATCTTTTATACATAAATATGCGCGTGCACCAGCTGAAATTGCCTTGCCGATTTTTAATGTCTGACCAGCCTTAACATCAAGAACTTGCCAAAAATCAACCAATTTATCATCCAGGTGGGCATCCATCACCGCACCGGTTAAAACAATCTGTGTTTCATTATTAAATCGCAAGGTTGGGCCATTTAGAGTGATTTCTAAACCCGCTTCATTATCAGTATTTTCCAGTAATCGATTACCCAAACTGAATGAATACTGATCGAATGGTCCAGAGGGTGGCACTCCAACATTCCAGTAACCAGTGCGCGCAGGATAATCCTGTATGGTAGAAAGGGTGCCTGGACTAATAACATCAATTGAATGTGGCTGTGTTATAAAGTCATTCAAATAACGTGTAAAAATTTCACCTTTTTTAAATATCTCTGTATTTAATATTTCTCGAACATATTTGATATTGGTTTCAATACCATACAAAGATGTCTCCAACAGTGCTTCACCTAATTGCTTTAATGCCTGGTCTCGATTTTCTGTTGTAATAATAATTTTTGCCAACAACGGATCAAAAAATGGAGAGACCTCTATCCCTGTTTCCAGCCAATGATCTATACGTAGATTTTCTTTTTCTGGAAATGAAACCTCACTTAACAGCCCTGCGCTTGGTTGAAAATCTTTATTTGGATCTTCTGCATAGACTCGCGCCTGAATAGCATGACCAACGGGTTTCAAATTTGAGCCTAATTTTTCTAAAGACTCTAACTCACCTGCCGCCAGTTCAACCATCCACTTTACAATATCGATATTGAAGACTTGCTCCGTAACACCGTGCTCAACCTGTAATCTTGTATTTACCTCTAAAAAATAAAACTGATCTGCCTTTTGATCGTAAACGAACTCAACTGTGCCAGCATTACGATAATTGACTGCCTCGACAAGTCTAATGGCTGTACCATGAAGCTTTGCCCTTACTTCTTGTGGGATATTGGGCGCAGGACATTCTTCTAATACTTTTTGATTTCGTCTTTGTGTTGAGCAATCACGTTCACCGATCGCTATCGCTTTACCTTTACCATCACCAAATACCTGCACTTCAATATGTCGTGCATACTCAATAAACTTCTCAATAAATACACCGCTATTAGAAAAGTTATTTTCACTTAACCTGCGTACAGAATCATAGGCTTTTTCTAGTTCATCTCTACTCCAGCACAGTTGCATACCGATACCACCACCGCCGGCGGTACTCTTCAGCATAACAGGGTAGCCAATTTCTTCGCCAGCTGTTAATGCTTCTTCAATTGTTTCAAGCAATCCTGTACCCGGTAACAGTGGAATATTATTGTCCTGCGCTAACTCCCGTGCTGTATGTTTGAGACCGAACGCTTCCATTTGTCCGGTTGTCGGACCTATAAATGCAATACCTCTTTCTTCACAGCGTTTTACAAAATCAGGGTTTTCACTTAAAAAACCATAACCTGGATGCACTGCTTGCGCGCCACTTTGTTTAATAATTTCAAATATTTTATCCTGGTTAAGGTAAGTATCTGCAGCACGACCTTCCCCTAGTGAATATGATTCATCAGCATGTTGCACATGCAACGAGTCTTCATCTACCTCGTTATAGATTGAAATCGACTGACAACCTATTTGTTTTAACGTGCGTATAATTCTGGTTGCAATAGCACCGCGATTCGCAATAAGAACTTTTGTAAACATAATCGTATCACTATTCTGTAGCAGGTCGTCCTGCTTATATCTAATGATCAACCGGGGCGTCCCGGTGATACTTTTCCCTTAACTTAATCCCAGATAATTATTTCAACTGGCGTTGGGTTATATGCATTACATGGGTTATTTAATTGCGGACAGTTAGACACTAATACAATAGTGTCCATATGTGCCTTTAGTTCAACATATTTACCAGGTGCGGAAAGGCCATCTTCAAAACTTAAACCGCCTTCTTTCGTCACCGGCACATTCATAAAGAAATTTATATTGTGTGTAATATCACGTTTGCTCATTCCATATTGATCGTTTTCTGCAATGGCTAACATCCAGCTATCACGACAGGCATGCATACATTTTTTGTCCAGTGAATAACGAATGGTATTACTTTCCGTTGCGCAGGCACCTCCTAAAGTATCGTGACGGCCACATGTATCAGCGACAATTTCTAGCATCAAATTATTTTCATTTGATAGAAGTCTTGTTCCTGCAGATAGATACACATTACCCTGCTCTCTAATGGTGTCTACAGCACTATATCTTTCACTTGGGTCATCTGCATTATAAAATAATGTGTCGGCAGCCTGATTGCCTTCTAAATCAAGTATGCGAAAAGTTTGACCTTTTTTAATCACCTTCATAAAGTAATCACCGGCCAAAACGGTTTCTCGATAACTTGCATTCTTTATCATTAATTCACTTTCTTTAATCATGACAGCATGCACCACCTAAATGGTAGATTTCATTATTTTGAAATCCACGATCGTTTTCGTCTCTATATTTTCTACAATAGTCATCTTCTTCAACTTCACCAGCTTGTAGAATCTGATACATTATTGGTCTTCTTGGGTATTCTTCTGCTGTACTTAATGGATGTGGACACGTATGAAATAATACCAGTGTATCCATTTCAAAACGTAACGTAATGAAATCCCCCGCTTTACTATTATTTTCTAAATACTGAAGATTACCAAGGTCATCTACTCCCACGGCACTAAACAAATTTAAGTTTGCTGCCATATCCTTCTTACCTAAACCATACTTTGCCAGCTCAATTAAAAAACTACTATGACCATTCTGGTTCCACTCATTATGAAATTCCTGATAATTTTTTTCACCCCATTTATCTTTAATGATTTGTTTTGTAGTATTGCCACACACAGTTTCGTGCCAACCAACGCTGTCATCAACAATCGAACAGAAAATGCGCCCCATGTCTGAATAAAGACAATTACCTCTTGTTAACTTGAAAGTATGTTGCCCCTTAAGAGTATCTGGCGCATTATAACGTTCCAGCATATTTTCAGGATTGTAAAAAAGCATTCCAACATTAGCGCCACCTTCAATATCTGTTATTTTTAAGCTTGTACCTTTACGCATGCGTAATGACCAATGTGACGCTGGTGGAATCGTATCTTCATAAAGTACAGCTCCCGGCTCTATATATTTTTTACTAGTTGACAACGTTGTCATAACTTCTCTCCTGTTCACTTCGTTGTGATTCATCTTCATATGGTAGAGGATGTAGTGGTGGCATCGCAGATGCCGTCACTTGTAATGTCGCAGATATCACTCCTCTAAAGACCTGCATTCTATCGGCTATTTCCTGCAGTCTGTTACCTGGACCCTGCACTAAAATAACTTCCATCGTTTGTGAGTTCATTAATTGAACATGTAATGAACTTATTACTTCGTCAATCTGCTCATGTTGTAAATCTGCTAACTGTTTTTGCAAGCCTGGAACTGAGTAGTCATATACAAGGTTTATAGTACCCGCCATTATTTCATCATCGTCAATCGATTTATGTTCCGTGATAAAATGATTTATCATACTCGACAGTGCCTGTGAACGATTTTCAAAGCCTTTTTCTACAACCATTGAATCTAACTGTATCAATAATGACTCAGCTAGTGAGATACTTATCCTTGCTAGTTTTTTATTTACATGATGATTCATATATACTCTTTTAGTCAGCCATATCTAACCATTTATTTAAAATCGAACTACAGCGCAATTGATAATCAAGAATTTGTGCCTTACTTTCTTTAATGACTTTATCCGCATCATATCCATTACTCTGCATATAATCGGCGTTGGTACGACACATAACTTCTATTAAATCCTGATCAACTTCTGCATGAAACTGAAAACCATACACATTATTCCTGTATCTAAATAACTGACACTCTGTTAACTCTGAGCTTGCCAAACTGACACATTCTGGCGGTAGTCTGAAATAATCACCATGAAAATGATAAGCTTTGGCTATTTGCGAATGCATCATCATTAAATTGTCATTCATTGCACCTTCACTGAGCTTAATATCAAACCAGCCAATTTCCTTTTGCTGATTTTGTAGAACATCACCACCTAAGGCTGTAGCAATGACTTGTGCTCCCAGACACAATCCCAGCACCGGCTTATCAGCCGCTATAAAAGCATTCGTTAAATTAATTTCATCCTGTAAATAAGAATATTTATCTAACTCATAAACACCTTGTGCTCCACCCAAAATAACAAGTGCACAATAATCGCTCTGTTTTAGATTTTTATAATTTATATTCCAGCCAAGCATTGTTCGTGACATTAATTGACGCTGTTGAAGTAATGTCAATAACTGCCCCGCACCTTCATGAGCATCATTCTGAATAATTAAAAAGGGTTTCATAATCTATTTAATATTTTCTTTAAAACATATGACTATATTTTTCAATTTCCCACCGCGAGATATTCTGATGATATTCTTCCCATTCTATTGTTTTATATCGAATAAATTCATCACTTAGTTCTTTACCCAGAGTTTCTTCGACAAATGGATCGTCGCTAAATGCCTGCACAGCCTCCATTAAATTTTGGGGCAAGAAATCAATACCCCGTTCTTTACGTTCTGCATCACTTAAGTCATAAAGGTTATCTTCCTGTGGTTTGCCAGGATCAATATTTTCTCTTATACCTTCAAGGCCTGCAGCGAGCGCTAATGTTGCTGCCAAATAAGGATTAACAGCGCCATCCGCATTACGCGATTCAAAACGCCCACCATTCATTGGTACGCGAATTGAGTTAGTACGATTGTTAGAACCAAATGAATTAAATACCGGTGCCCACGAGAAAGTTGCCATATTGCCCTGACGCAATAAACGTTTATAACTATTTACAGTAGGAGAAAATGCTGCACATAATGCACGACCATGTTTAAGTACTCCACCAATAAACTGATAACCCAATGGGGTCAAACCCAGTCCTTTTGGATCGTCTTTTGGGTCACATGCAAATAAATTTTCACCACTTTCTAAATCGTAAAGTGACATATTAAAATGCGCGCCATTACCTGTTTTATCCGCAAATGGCTTCGGCATTAATGTGGCTACCAGCCCTTCCTGCTTGGCATACTCTTTTGCCATATAACGGAAAAATATGAACCGATCACAGCTGGTTAGTGCATCGCTGTACTGAAAATCAAATTCAAACTGGCCGTTTGCGTCTTCATGATCTAACGAGTAAAGATCCCATCCAAGGTCATTAATAGTGGTTGCCATTTTATCTAACCAGGAAAACTGATCCATGAAACTGCGCACGTCATAACAGGGCTTTACTAACTTGTCATCTTTGTTCGGAATAGAAAGATTGTCTTCTTCATCCTGCTTTAGAACATACAACTCACACTCAATTCCCAGATTTAAACCAAAACCCATTTCTTCCGCCTGCTTTAAAACTCTTTTTAAAGCCACACGTGTATTAATGTCATAAGGTTCTCCCTTAAATGTATTATCCGCAGGCATCCACGCCACTTCTGGCCGCCATGGTAATTGTGTAATACTATCCAGATCGGGTACCGATGCAATTTCATCATCATTCGGTTGCTGACCTAAACCATCGAGAGCATAACCTGTATATAACTCCGAACCTTTTGCCATATGACCAAGGTGATCGACAGGCACAAACTTTCCCTTAGGAATACCGTGAATATCAACATATGCTCCAATACAATACTTCACACCTTCAGCTTTTAATTTTTCCTTGATCGCATTTATTTCTTCAGTACTTTTATCTTGCGTGTTTTTCACTGCTTTATACCTTGTGTTATTTTTTCAAAATAGGAATGAGGGAGAGGTGGCGTTTCCTTTAATCCCTTACGCACAAGATTACTTAAATCTTCTACCATCCAGTTAAATAATTTCTGACCTTTTTCCTTACTGGCAAGACTTGGTTTACCTGTAACACCATTTATACTAGTTCGATTAACAGGATGTGAGAACACACAGTCTTCTGTACGATCTTCATCATCCGCATCACATATTTTTTCTTCAATCACCATCTCGGGTTTTAATGCCAGCATCAGTGAAGTTTCTGCTTCATTCGCATGCCAGTCTTCAGCATCTTGATAATGATGTTTCCTGACACGCTCACTCACATCTGGGGAATTAATTACCGCGACCATCATGTCATCATATTCCGCACGTAACATTTCCAGAGTGCAACGAAGTGGAGCCTGATTTGTTACATGTGCATTAATTATATATAAACGTTTAAAACCTGAAGCATATACCCAGTCACCGATTTGCTTAATTACATCAATCAATGTTTTAGGTTGCAATGCTAATGTACCCGGCCAGCGTTTAGAGTGGCCCAGTGAGCAGCCATAAGGTAGTGTTGGCAACATGGCTATTTTTGTTTCATTAGCAACCGCACGACATAACTGGAAAGCAATTTCAGCATCCATACCACAACCCATATGTGGTCCGTGTTGTTCAGTGGCTCCTACAGGCAACATTGCGGCATCCATTCCCTGTTCCGGTAAATTGCCGATTTCCTGCCATGTCATTTGATGCCAGCTTTTCATTAATAAACACTCTCAACTTCATTATCCACATCAACCATGCGAACCATATTCATAGTGTCTTCATTTATACCCACTTCTTCTTCTGGTGGATGAATGAGCTCTTCTAATCTTCTTTTTGTCGCTAAGAATTCCGGACTTAATAATTGCTCCGGTGAACGCGGTTGTGGTACCGGCACCTCTATTACCTCCTGCACTTCACCCGGGTGCGCCTTTAAAACTAATATACGATCTGCTAAATAAATCGCTTCATCTAAATCATGTGTAATAAACAGAATAGTGACATCTATGTTTTTCCATATTTCATGTAAGTAACTTTGCATTTTTGAACGCGTCTGTGCATCTAGAGCACCAAATGGCTCATCCATTAATAAAATTCTTGGCTGATTCGCTAATGCACGCGCTATAGCAACACGCTGCTTCATACCGCCAGACAATTGATGCGGATAGGCATTTGAAAACTTACTTAAGCCCACCAGGTCTATCCATTGCAGTGCCTGCTCTTCTGAACTTCTAGCGCCATGCCCTGACATTTCTAAACCAAACATCACATTCTTTTTAACGGTTAACCAGGGGAATAACGTGTAACCCTGGAAAACCATACCGCGATCCGGCCCGGGATCATTTACTGTTTTACCATCCAGTAACACTTCACCCGATGTAGGTGTTTCAAGCCCGGCCAATATTCGTATCAAGGTGGATTTACCACAACCAGATGGCCCAATCACACAAACAAATTCACGTTTATAGGTTTCAAAATTCACATCTTTTAATGCTGTCACCTTACCCTGAGGTGTAGAAAACTCCTTATACAAATTCTTAACTTGTAAAGCAACAGGGCGTTTTTTCATCCTCTCAAACCGATCTTTTACTTTATCGTGTTGATCTAGATAACTTGGTAATTTTAATTCACTCATATTTTTGTCTTTAATTGTTTTCAGGCTTTAGCGTCGTTTTTTTCCCAGGGGAAAATTTTCTTGCCTATCATTGACAGAATAATATCGGTGGTTAACCCAATGATTCCAATAATAATTATTGCTGCATATACATTATCAAAATTTTTATAACGTGCTTGCTGCGTAATAAACCAGGTTATTCCCGAGCTAGTTCCAATTAATTCCGCAACGATCAAATATGTCCATGCCCAGCCAAGCAAAATTCGTACATCCTTAAATAAATGTGTAATTATTCCTGGCACAACCACACGAAATAAGAGAGACATCCGTTTTGCACCCAGGGTCATTGCCGCTTCTAATAATGATGGGTCAAGTTTTCTTGTAGTATTTGAAACTACCAGCACTTGTTGAAAAAAAGTGCCTATAAAAATAATAGCTATTTTCGGAGCTTCATGAATACCGAGAATAGCAACAGCCAATGCGCCAAATGCAGGTGCCGGCAAATAACGAAAGAACTCTATAAAGGGCTCGAATAATCTTGAAAATACATCATATGTTCCTGCCAATATTCCCAATGGGATACCAAAAATACTGGAAATTACAAACCCCCAAAATATAACCTGAACACTGTCCCATAAACTTTCATGCAACCATTTTTCATTTTTTCTTTTTGGCTCTGTTGTAAATGCTGTATACAGTGCTATAGCCACTTCATCTGGTGCTGGAAGGTAAATAGGGTTTGCCGGCACACCTTGTGGTATTTTTTTTGACTCTCTTATCGCAGTTTCAACTTCGCTGTCGAAATCCTCGCGATCTATCAACATACCTTCACTAAAATAAATTACGTCTCCCGGCACAGTAACTTCCACCTTTGGATGCCAGACAAAAGGCACGTAACTAATCAGACTCCAGATAATCAACGGCACTAAAAAGCTTAATATCGAAACATATAATCGCTGTTTCGAGTCAAGCGTTTTTCGTACAGCAAATAGATTTGATAACATCTTTAAAGCCTTATCTACAATTATTAGAAGTCTGATTGTTCCTGCTTACTTATTTCGTTTTACAAGCCATTAGTAATTGATCCATCAATATATGATTTATAATCAAGTGGTTTGTCATATACTTTATTTGCCACATTGAAATCATCTGATATTTTTGTAGATCCATATATAGACTTGAAACCACTCGCTTTTTTATAGAAACTTTTTGCTTCTTCAAGGCTTAGAATATTTGTACCTTTTACAAAACCTTTATATTCAGCAGGCGTAAGTCCTACACGTGAAGCCATAATTGAAATAGCATCATCAGAAGTTTTTGGGTCTTTAAGATAATTAACAATGCGATACCAAACTTTAGCTACCTTTACCCACTTCGCTTTATCTTTTGCGAAACTTTGTGGCGAAATAGACAGACCGTCATAAATCAGACCTGGCTCATCTGCACTGGTATAAATAGCTGTAGAACCCGGCACCTGAGTTAATGCAATACCAGAACTTGGTTGCCACGCAACAATGGCGTCTACATCACCTGAAGCCAGTACCTGAGGTGTTTCATTTGTAGGCACATTAACTAACTCAACATCATTTTCTGACAGGCCTGCTTTTTCTAATGCATTCAGTAGTAACAGGTGCCCTACAAAACCAACTTCAACACCAATCTTCTTACCTTTTAATTGCTTTGCAGATGTAATACCTGCTTTAGCTACAATCATGTCGTTACCATTGCTGTAGTCATTAATAATAGCCATCACACTTTTAGCACCGGTTGAACCGGTTACTAATGCATCACCATTTGTCATACCTACTGCATCCAGTTTGCCCGCGGCAAATGCGTCCATAGATGCTACGTAATCAAACCATTCAAACTTAACGTCAACACCCTCCTCCTTAAACCAGCCCTTTTCTATACCCACTTCCCAGGCAACCCATCCTGGCCAGTCGCTATAACCAATTTTTAAAGGTTCAGCCAGTGCATTACTAAAGGCACCAGCCATCAGTACAGCAGCGAGGGCTTTTGATAGTGTTTTAAATATTTTTTTCATTAGGATCTCCGAGTATTACCAAAAGTAGAATTAGTATTACTACATAGTGCAATCCCTGTGCCAGTCATCACTTATTGCTTAACTCACTGTTATTTAAAACTTTTATTAAATTTATATATAATTACTTAATTTTTAACAGCGCACTTATAATGTGCAGTTTTTTCTAAACGCATCATTTTGGATCGCAAAATTACTCTCATAAACACTGTAATTACTTTTTATGAATGGTATGACAATTGCGTGTTACTCACCTGACTACAACGCCTTACCTTTAATTAATGAAGTATTACTTTATGAAATTACAACTTTTCAAAACTCTATGGGGATTCAATGGTGCATCTATTGATGAAGCCATTTCACAGTTACTTACAGCAAATATGCAAGGCTTAGAAGGACCTGCCCCTGAACAAATTTCACAACAGAAAGAAATGTTAGAACTGTTAGTAAGTAACAATATTTCATACATTGCCGAAATAACTACAGCTGGAACTTACGTACCGGATCGACATGCTTCACTGCAACATCATCTAGATACACTCGAAACAAAATTACAACACAGCGCAACACTCAACCCTCTATTTGTAACGTGCCTGGGTGGTTGTGATGCCTGGCCGGAGCAAAAGAGCATTGAATTTTTTCAACGTGCAATAAAACTGGCTGAGAAATATAAATTGAAAATCTGTTTTGAAACCCATCGAAGTCGTTCCCTGTTCAATCCATGGGTAACACAACGCATTGCTGAACAAATACCCGACATTAAACTAACCGTCGACTTTAGTCATTGGTGCGTGGTATGTGAACGAATGATGGATACTGAGTTAGATGTTATTCACGCAATTGCAGATAATGTACAACACATACATGCCCGCATCGGTTATGAACAGGGCCCACAAGTCCCCGACCCGCGAGCACCTGAATATGAATATGCACTACGAGCACATCAATCATGGTGGGAAATCATCTGGCAATCGCAGATAAAACAGGGATTAAATTTTTCAACAATGACGCCTGAGTTTGGACCAGACGGTTATTTACATGAACAACCTTTTAGCAAGCAACCTGTCGCTAATTTATGGGAACTCAATCAGTGGATGGCAGTGGAAGAAACACGACACTTTTCAAAGTATATATATGATTAAGTACTAGTTGTTATAGTTATTCACTGTCTGCACTTTATTAATTTACATTGTTAATTATAAGCTTAATAAGCCAGAGCTTGCTTTTCAAAGAGAATCAAGTGGATAAAAATTTAAGTCACTGTAACTCTCTAGACTCTGCTAGTGCATTTACTCAGATATAACTGTGGAGGGTTTGTTGATATAGCAAATGGTGCTGTTAGCTTTAAAACATTCATACCTAAAATATTGCGTGTTTGTCCTGGCAATATAGCAACTTCAACATCTTCTAGTGAACAGTTACTACCTATATCAAGTTGAGTAATTTTATACACTGGAAAAATTTGTTCTCTACCATTAGCCATGGTTCCAATCAGATCTTTTACATATACTGCTTTTGCAGAGCTTTTAAGTCGTTTTAATGTGTGCTGGTTTATAGTTGTATAACCTGAACCTGTATCAACCATAAATTCAGTTTTCCCAAATCCATCTATCTGCCCCTGAACATAATAAGTTACCAGCCCTTTATCGGCCAATGGCACTTTGATTTCAAAGTTTTCGGCATAACATGTCGATGTAAAAAAAAACATTAAAAATAAAGTTCTCATAACACAACCAGATTATAATAATATTTATATTTAATGCATAAAACGCACCAGTTATTAATTGTCTTAATATCAATAACTTACGTCTATTCCATAACTTCACCCCAATATGACTGCATCAACATGGAACATTCTGAATTTACTTGCTCTATTTTGGGTGGATTATGCACCCCTGAAATCACTTTACACCCTGAACCTTACCTAAAGATATCTGTCACAACCTTAGCAAGGGTTACTGACTTATTTAATATTACAGTAGTAAGTAACTTTTCTTATAAACCAATTATGGAGCACCCCACCATGAAATATAATAAATCCGGTCGTTTCTTAAAAATAACGATAGGCAGCCTTTTAACTATTACATCAAGTCTGGTTTTTAGCACTTCTGTTTATGCAAATAACTTGAATCTTGCAATGAATGATAGCAACACGGTTGCAATGAATACAGCCCGCCCCTATCACCATGCAGCAAGCAAATTTAAAACGAGCAATCATCAATCAAGTGTCGTAATGACAAAAACAAAGGCTGTGCATGGCGGAAAACCATATCGCCCCTTTAAAACATCTCATGCAATTGAAAGAGCAGAATTTGCTGCGTTTGAGACAAGCGCCACATCAAAAAAAGTATTTAAAAGAAAAATATCTGAAGGTGGTAAGCCTAGATATTTGCCTTAGTAGATTTTTAAAATTTAATACCATGAAGGCGGCATAGTATCATCTCCCTGATTTAAGGGTAGTTGTTTGCTGCCTTCAATTTTTTGCTACTATAAATGTTTGCCTTATTAAAATTTCTCACTAACTGCATCATCGTTTCTAGAACCTTCTAGTACTGCTGCACTTAATACCATTAAACCCCCTATAATTTCAGTTAACTCTAATTCAGCATGTGTAAGAATTGCGGCTGAAACTACCGCGGCAACCAGTTCCATTACAATAATAATGGCTGAACGCCCAGCCTCCATTTGTGTAACCGCCCATTGAGTTCCTGTCGTTATAAGCGTGAGCCATAATGCTCCATAAACAATGGTTAAAGTTATCGCACCGTTATCAGGAAGATCGGGTGACGTCTGAAAAAACATTATTGAAACGCCGGTTAGAATTGTACAGCCGATAAACATAGAAGACACTTTACTCATCACGGGTATTTGCTGTGTAAAACGAAACAGGATTATAGTAGCAGCAAGTCCCATACCGGAACCAACTGCAAGAATATCAATCCAGCTAATACCCTGCCATGATGTATTTAATACATCAAGTATCATAAACGCACCGGACAAACACAAAACAACTGTAAGCATGCGCAGTACATCTATTTTTTCTTTTAAAAATAACCAGCCACCTAAAACACTCCATACGGGTAACATATAAAAAAGGATCATCACCCGAATAACATCACCATGAAATATAGCTGTTTGAAATGCTGCATTAGCAAAACCACCCGCCAATGCAATCAATAACATGAATTTTATTTCACCTTTCCAGTGAAAATACTGACGATATAACCATGGAGACAACACCAGTGCACCCGATAAAAAGGCAATAAAAATTAAATAAGGACTGTTCAACCCCATATCATTCAATGCTTTTATGGGAAGCCAGGTCAATCCCCAGCCAATTGAGCTGGCAAAAAGCACGATAACCGCTAAGCGTGTATCCATATATCTATTTACTCATAATGCATTGGAAATGGGTGACACTTCTGATAAAACGTTATGTCATGATTTGGCCAGAGCTGCGCTCCAGTCTGTTTCGAAATGCTCTTTAATTTCCGAATACTTTCAACAGCCATTTTTTCGTGATTATGCCAGCATAACCCCGGTGCAATTTCATCATTAATATTCTCATGCAAATCAGCCGCATCGCCAGCCAGTAATATTGGCTGCCCTTTGGGCAACTCGATTAACATCGACATATGCCCTGCTGTATGACCCGGCGTCTCTACTGCCCGCACCCCCTGTACCAGATCATACTCATCTGATTTTAATCTCCAATGATATTCACCCTTAAAATCATCTGCAAAATACGCCTCATCAGCAGGTTCTAAAGCAGCCTTCATTTCTGATTGGTGAACATGAATTTCTGCATGACGCATATCGTTTAAGCCACCACCATGATCAAAATGTAAATGACCTATAAACACAACATCTATATCCGTCGGACGTAATCCCAGTTGTGCCAGACGATTTTCAAGTTTTTGTTCTTCCGACATCTCCGGTGGCCCAAATGGAAAAGCTTCATTCTCATAGTATTGTTTTCGTATTTTCGGGTCATTGATCTTGTTATAATCGCAGCCAACATCATACAAAATTCTTCCATTCGCCGTTTCTATAAGATAGCTAAGAATGGGTGCTTCAATTATCACACCGTGTCCACGATTTCGAGTTGACAAAGTTTTATCATATCTGTGCGTGCCTGTTAACAAAGGCCAGAATTTTTTTACCTGAGTCATAATATTTTTACCATCATTAATGTGTCGTTAAAAATGAAACACCGTCAACACCGATAAAGTTTTCTTCATTATGTTTGACTGGTATATTTATCTTATCCTCATTCAGTACACGACCTTGTCTGTGACGATAATAGTTTTTTAATAATGCTTTCATCGACAGAACCCGCTCACGTTTATCACCATATAACGTTTTATGTAATTCGGGCAAATGATACCAGGGGCATCCAGGTTGCTGGTGATGCGCATTATGATATGAGAAATTTAACACCAGTAAATTTAGCCATGGATGTTTTATCGATAAAAGATTTGAATAGGTATTATTCTGCTCAAACTCTCGATCAAACTGTTTTGCTTCCGGGCCACGGGGTGAATCTAAAGTTTCAAATAAAACATAGGTATGCTGATGCGCATCCATAAAACGCATGACTATTAAAAAAATCATATATGACAGGGGATACAACAGAAGTATTTTTAATGATATTTGAGCGAGAGATAAGAAGAATGCAAATCTCAGTATTAACATAATGACAATGCGTGGTCTACGATGTTTTCTCTCTGCTTTTTTTATAAATGGCAATATAATGACCAGTAAATGCATCATTATTTCCACAGCCGGTATAAATAACCATTCCAGTGTTACAATAATTTTCAATAAAACCGGATAATTTTTAATTACTTTTCGATAATCAAAAGAAACCACATCGCCTTTATCTGTATGGTGTCGAACATGTTTAAACCGTACATCGTCGTAATTACTGTAACTAGCCCCGCAAATCCACAATAATACCTCTCCCAACCATCGATGAAGTTTATTCTTACGGAAAATACTATTATGCGCACATTCATGTAGCAGATAAGCCGCGATGACCATACTATGTGAGAAGACCAGTACACCGATAAAATTTAATAGCAATGCAGGAGAAAGTAAAAACAGCAACCCACTGATATAACCAATGATCACATATGACATAACCAGCACATTAGGCCACAGAGCATCCTCGTACCTGAATAGACGGTGCATAACTAAAACCGGCGGGTCGTCCCGTAAAGTTGAAAGGCATTAAAGGTCGTCCCATAATGCATTACGACAAACGTAATTTAAGAATAACTTAATTATAAACACAGCAAATTTTAGACCAGATAGGTCAGTCTATTATTAAAGACGCGATAAATGCATATATATCAACAACTTATTAACCGGAAAGGAGAATTAATGTACCTTTACCAGAATATAAACTGTTCAAAAATACGCTACGACGGGTGCTTTTTGCACCAATAATGTACAAAAAATATTATCGTCTTTTTCTGATATACTCCCCTCCCTCAAGCAATCGCCCTGCCTGTCTGATGGAATATTTTCATCTCTGCGCCTATAGCTCAGCTGGATAGAGTGCCACCCTCCGGAGGTGGAAGTCAGAGGTTCGAATCCTCTTAGGCGCGCCATATAAAAAAAGCCCTCTGTCTTTAAAGAGGGCTTTTTTTATATGGGGTGCCTAAGCGCCCTGATTCGAACTGATTTCGAAAAAAATGTCCGGAGCATTTTTTGACAGGCTATGACTCTTTTTCATAACCTGGGCCGAAGGCCGAGCCTCAGGGATGAGGCGAGCAATCCTCTACCGTCCCCTTTAGCTCCTCTGTTTTTAATGAGGACTTTTTTTATATGAAGTGCCTAAGCGCCCTGATTCGAACTGATTTCGAAAAAAATGTCCGGAACATTTTTTGACAGGCTATGACGCTTTTTCATAACCTGGGCCGAAGGCCGAGTCTGAGGGATGAGACGAGCAATCCTCCGGCCCACTCCACTAGGCAATAAATTCATTTTAATAGCTTATATATGGCTAACTTATGCCTTTATGCACTTTAAGCCGGGGTTCAAACAGATGTTCCAGAACTGAACCTAATAAAAACGACTTCTGGGGACTTCATAAAACTTTACTTTATTATTTCCGGCTTTGACTTTGATACCACGCAATACCGGCGCATTACCATGGCAAAAGGCTTCCATTGGTTTATCTTCTATCAAAATGGATGCACCTTTATAAACACTCACTTTAACTGACAACCTGTCACCGCACTTGCCGTTAAAATTGGTATTAAATATTTTTGGTTTAATAATAAATAGATATTCAATTTTGCCTAACTCGCACCCAAGCTTTAATTGTTTTTTTTCAGAAATCAGGCGTCTCTTGCCTCTATCTTCAATTGCGACCAGTGACCATGGATTGTAAGTGCCCTGTTCATCACTAAACGGGTAGTTTTTACCCGCTTTTCCCCACTTGACCTCGTTCTTTAATTTCACCTCATTTTTAGCTTTATCACAGGTGAAAGTAATTATTGGCCACGCACGGTCAGCTTCGCCATGAGCTATAAATGGAAAAAATAATGCCGAGACTAAAACTATCTCTGGAAATCTTTTTAGAAACTGTATAATCGCTGGTTTCATATTACTGTTAAGTCACCAAATACAATGAGCCGGAAAATTGACATTCACTAAGGCTATGCACAGCTCAGGCCAAAATTGATTCATAGTTATTTATAGTCCATTTTTTATAAATACACCGTAAAATCATGATTATCCTGATATTAAAACAGAATTTAATACACAAACACTTTATTTAGTCGCCCACTTATATGAGCAAGTCCCCGAGAACACAAATTGAGCAGATAAAAAAAACAATTCAGCATATTATGCTGAAAGACCAATTTTCAGCCAAACGCAAAGCTCAAAGCATTCAATCACGATTAAATGCAAGTAAACCTGTTGATCAGACACTTGTCAATCTGCAAGCACTTGTTGATAAATCAGCCAACCAGTATCAGGCTCGATTACTAAATAAACCCACTACCAGCTACCCTGAAGAGCTGCCAGTAAGCCAGAAGCGTGATGAAATTATTGCGGCTATCAAACAAAATCAGGTTATTGTTATTTGCGGTGAAACCGGTTCAGGAAAAACCACTCAATTACCCAAAATGTGCCTCGATGCTGGTCTAGGCGTCCGCGGTATGATTGGGCATACTCAACCACGACGTTTAGCCGCACGCTCTGTTGCTAATCGTATTGCTGAAGAGCTTAAAACCGAAACTGGCAATGTTGTGGGTTATAAAGTTCGCTTTAGTGATGTACTGAGCGACAAAAGCCTGATTAAACTGATGACGGATGGAATTTTATTATCAGAAATTCACCACGATGCTTTTCTCAATAACTATGACTGCATTATTGTTGATGAAGCCCACGAACGTAGTTTGAATATAGATTTTTTACTGGGTTATCTGAAACGCCTTATTATTAAACGCCATGATTTAAAAATTATAATCACTTCAGCTACCATCGATCCTCAGCGATTTTCTAAACATTTTAATGACGCACCTGTTATAGAAGTCTCTGGCAGAACTTATCCTGTTGATGTTGAGTATCGTGATACGGAAACTGAAGAGGGTGAAACAAGAGACCTGCAACGATCTATTGCCGACTGTGTAGATGAAATTTCACATCATGATCGCGGTGATATTCTTGTTTTCCTAAGCGGGGAAAGAGATATTCGTGAAACCGCCGACTACTTATCTAAGCAAAATTTACAGAATACAGAAATTTTGCCTCTACTCGCCCGCTTATCTGCTTCTGAACAAAATAAAATATTTAAAGGGTCGCCCAAACGACGAATAATATTATCAACCAATGTGGCCGAGACATCTCTTACTGTTCCTGGTATAAAATATGTGATTGATACCGGTCTTGCCCGTATATCACGTTATTCATGGCGTAGTAAAATACAGCGCTTACCTATCGAAAAAATATCACAGGCTTCTGCCAATCAACGTAAGGGGCGTTGTGGCCGGATAAGTGCAGGTGTGTGTTTTCGACTTTATTCAGAAGATGATTTCAATCTACGCAAAGAATTCACAGAGCCAGAAATTCAAAGAACTAATCTGGCAGCTGTCATTCTTCAAATGGAACATATGCAATTAGGCCACGTAGAAGACTTTCCTTTTGTTGAACCACCGGATAGTCGATTGATTACTGATGGTTATAAACTATTACATGAACTCGGCGCCATAGATGAACACAACAAAATAAGTAACATAGGAAAGCAACTTGCTCGTTTGCCAATTGATCCTAAACTGGGGCGTGTTTTAATTGAATCGGTCAATGAAAATTGCTTAACCGAGACCTTGATAATTGTCTCTGCACTTGCTGTACAAGACCCTCGTGAACGACCTTTAAACAAACAACAGGCAGCTGATGAAGCGCATAAGAAATTTATAGATAAACAATCTGACTTTATTAGCTGGTTAAATATCTGGACTCAGTACCAAACTGCAAAGAATGAGCTAAGCGGTAACAAGCTGCGTAAATGGTGTAAGGATAATTTCATTTCATGGCTGCGTATGCGGGAGTGGATTGATACTCATCGACAAATAAAGAAAATGCTAATTGAGCTAAAATTGAAATTCAATTCAAGCACTGCAGATTACACACAAATTCACAGGGCTTTAATAACCGGCTTCCTAAGTCAGCTTGGATTTAAAGAAGAAGGACATGAATATCAGTCCTGTCGACAGCGAAAATTTCATATTTTTCCTGGTTCAGGTCTTTTCAATCGAGGCCCCAAATGGGTCGTCGCTTCAGACATTGTGGAAACTCAAAAAGTCTATGCTCGTCATCTTGCAAAAATAGAACCTCAATGGGTTACGGATAAAGCAGCTCATTTAATCAAGCATAATTATGCAGAAGCTCATTGGGAGAAAAATTCCGCACAGGTATCTGCCACTCGAAAATCCACCCTGTTTGGTTTACTTATTAACCCTGGAACAAAAGTCAACTATGGCCCTGTAAACCCAAAGGAGTCACGTGAAATATTCATTCGCAGTGCATTGGTACAGGGCGACTTCGACTGTAAACATGAATTTTATATAAAAAACAGAAGCCTTATTGATGAAATTGAAAATCTTGAAGCTAAATCCAGGCGGCAGGACATTCTCGTTGATGACCATGATTTATATGAGTTTTATGACAATCTGTTACCTGACTATATTTATAGCGGCCCCCAACTTAATAAGTGGGTTAAGAAAAATAACACCGATAAATTAATATTGAAAATTGATGATCTTATGAAAAAGAATGCAGATCATGTTTCAGATGATTTGTTTCCAAACTCTATTTTGATAAATAATATTCAATTTCCTCTTGAATATCACTTTGATCCAAGTGATCACTGTGATGGCATTACACTTGTAACACCTATAGCGGGCCTGGCATCACTAAACCCAACAGTATGTGACTGGTTAGTCCCCGGCCTACTGCTAGAAAAAATGACTGAACTCATTCGGTCATTACCTAAACAGCTTAGAAAAAACTTTGTACCTGCTCCTAACTTTGCGGAAATTTGTTTTGATGCACTAATACCTGGAACGACATCTTTGACATCTTCTATGTCGTTACATTTAAAGAAAATCACTGGCACCGAAATATCTTATGATGCATGGCAGGAAAACAAATTAGCCGACTATCTTCACTTTAACTACCGGGTTATTTCGGCCGATGGTAAAACTTTAAAGCAGAGTAGAGATCTCAACCAGCTGCAGAAGGAATTTTCTTCGTACACAGACACCAGCATTTCTAAACCTCAAACTAATGATATTGAAAAAGACAATGTAAGTAGTAGCGACCTTGATAATCTAAAAGATCATATTGAAATTAACAACAATGGCATAATCATTAAAGCCTATCCTGTTTTGGTTGTCGACAAGAAGCAGGTAAATATTCGCGTTATAAACTCTGCTAAAGAAGCACAGAAAAAACATTTTGAAGGCCTGAGGCAGTTATTTATAAACAACTTGTCACAACCCGTTAAACACATTAAAACCTGCGTTTCTAAACAACAAAATTTATGCGCCAGGTACTTACCTGTTGGCAACTGCGAGCAATTAAAATTACAAATAACTTATCGTATTATTGATGATCTTTTTACCCGACATCTTCCTGAAACGAAAATAGAATTTTCTCAACTTCTAGAAAACAGACAGAATATAGATGAATCATTAAAACAAATCATTCAACAGTTAATGGACATTCTGGATATCTATCATCAATTAAGGAAAAGACTTAAAAACCCACCTCTTAACTGGCTAGATGCACTAACGGATATTCAGGATCAACTGAATAACTTATTACATAATAACTTTGTTTTACAGACACCACAGAAGAATCTGAACAATTTTACTCGTTACCTGAATGCTATTGATAAGCGTCTGGATAAAATTCAGAATAATCCGGAACGCGATAGAAAAGCTCGAATTGAGATTTCTTCCTTATGGGAAGAATATAAAAAACGAGCCGATACTTTATTTAAAGCCAATCAGTATTCAGAGCAACTTAATGATTATCGTTGGCTACTAGAAGAATATCGCATCTCCCTTTTCGCTCAGGAAATTAAAACACTTAGCCCAATTTCGGCTAAGCGCCTTAAAAAAGCATGGAGTGATATTTCTGATGCGTAGCATAATCATCTTGTTTCTATTTAATGCCGCTGATCATTTCTACGCTCAGGGTCTATGATCAGGGTCTATACTCGACTTGATATACTTCAAAAATCGCTTACTTAAACGTGGTATGCTGATCAATACATGAACACTTATAAAACTACATTAAAACTTTATTTGCAGCTGATACTGTTAATATATTCTGTCACATTTAGTTTGTTTCAGCCCGCACTTGCGGAATCTAAAGGTGAAAGCTTATACCTCGAAAACTGCGCCATTTGTCATGGCAACGATGGTCAGGGAGGCATGGGTATTCCTTTATCATTAGATGGTTTTCTTAAATCAGCATCAAAAGACTATATTAAAAAAAGCATCCGTCTTGGCCGTCCGAACCGTATCATGCCCTCTTTTTACTGGATGCCTGAATCAGACATCAATAAGATAGTTACTTATATAGATAGCTGGCGTAAATCGCCCGCCCCTCAATGGGATCTAAAGCCTGTTAAAGGCGATAAGCTTGCTGGAAAACTTTTGTATAAAGATAAATGCGCAGGCTGTCATGGTGAAAATGCTCGCGGCGGTAAAGGCTCGGGTTTACATTTTTCACGCTCAATTGGTATGCCTATTACACCGCCTGCCTTAAATAATCAGGGTTTCTTAAATTCAGCCCCTGATGCCATGCTTCACTATATTATTCTGCATGGCCGTAAGGATACGCCCATGCCTTCGGCAAGTAAGCTCGGCCTGACTGAAACAGATATTAATGACCTGGTTACTTATATACGAAGCTTCCATTTAAGCTCCATCATACATAAACCGCTCTATAGCGAAGAACCCGCCAGTTTGATACAGGACTCGCCTTATTCTTTTGATGAGACAGTTGAAAACGTTAAACGCGCTATAACCGGGTCTAATTTTGTGCATATACGCGACCAGGCCTTAACCAGTGGCTTTGATATTGAAACAAAAGACTCACCCCGACAGACTATTATCTATTTTTGTAACTTTAGTTTTTTATATGATGCCTTAAAAATTGACCCTCGTGCAGGTATGTTTTTACCCTGCCGAATTACTGTCACTGAACAGCATAACAAAGTACAAATGATGAGCATAAACCCTAAACATTTAAGCCAGTTATTCAATAATGATGCACTCGATGAGTCCTGTGATCAGATGTATGAGGTATATACCAGCATACTAGAGGACGCCAGCCTGTGAAGTTTATGTTAAGTAAAATCAGGCCGCTTTTAATCCTTCTTGGTTTAGTACTAAGTTCACAGAGCGTCGCCGTGGTAACCGGTGAAATGATCATGGTACGCTCCTCTGAAGCTTTCCCGGAAACCATGTCACTTCTACAGGAAGCTATTCGAAATCAGGGATATCAACTCAGTCGAGTACAACGTGTTGATGTAGGCTTAAGTTCAAAAGGTTATAAAACAGATAAATACAGGGTGGTATTTTTTGGCCAAGGAAAAGAGATTCAGAAACTTTCCGCTAAATACCCGCAATTAATACCCTATCTCCCTCTAAAAATCGCTATCTTTGCCGAAGGTGATAATACAATTCTCATCAGTGCAAATCCTTCAACCTACAATGACCTCTTCAATTTACCTGAATTAAAGCCTACTTTTGATAAGTGGTTCATCGATGTCACTAAAATACTGAAATCTGTGCAAATTCAAAATTGACAGCTATTATTAGTATTTAATCTTTATAAAAACAATAAAAACTATGTCAGCAGAAAACAGAAAACACTTACGCATTGGGCTTATCGTGGATATTGAGCTCACTTTACCAGGGCAGGATACAATGAATGTTCGCACCAGAAACATTAGTGACGGCGGCCTTTACCTCATTCTTGATGATATCGACCTACCTAGTGTAGATACGGAAGTTAAAGTTCGTTTGAAAAACCAGCTAGGGGATGGTGAAGAGCCCCCCGTAAACAGGGCAAAAGTTGTCAGACATGAGCCGGATGGTATTGGACTGGTTTTTCTCGAGTAAGCCCCCAAATATCACTACTCTTTAACTCGAGCCCTTCTAAAGGGCCTCGAAAGTTTAATCTCAAGCTTAATATTCACTTTTGAGCCGATTTTTACACCGCACATCTAAATACATCAGACCTGACTTGCATGCCATAAATTAAGCAACTATTACCTTAAGAGGCAATAGTCAAACAGGTACTTTCTTATGGCTGCTCAATTTCAATACTCTGACCCACTTCAACTACAAGTTGAAAGCTGTGGAAAACGGCTTTCCGATGTCATATCAACTGCCACAACTACACAGCACAATCAACATAACTGGCTAGACCAGCTTATAAAACGCACCACCTCAGAAGCCAATTTTAGAGTTCAGGCATTACGCTTTATTGATGTATTACCAAGCCTTAAGGATGACCATGCATTAGCTGAACACCTACAGGAGTATTTTTCAGACCTTCAACTACCTCGCTTTGCTCAATGGAGTCTGAAACACAGCGATACTGGCTGGACAACTCGCATTGCAGCACCGACCATACGTTACACTCTGCGAGGTCTCGCGCGTAAGTTTATGGGTGGTTATAAACTACATCACGCTATGAGCTGCATTAGCCGCTTACGTCACGATCAGATGAACTTTACGCTAGATCTACTGGGTGAGGCGACCATCTCAGAAACTGAATGTGAAGATTATAAAAATAAATATCTGCAAATGATCAGCAACCTGGCCGAACCTGTTAATAACTGGAACGATAATCAAACACTTGATATTAGCCATGGAGAGTTGTCACCTAAACTTAACCTCTCTATTAAACTCTCTTCACTCTACTCTCAAATAAGTAGCGCGGCACCTCAAGATAGTATTAACGCAATCTGTACGCGACTAAGACCAATACTTAGGTCAGCAATTAAAAACAATGCATTTATTACCATTGATATGGAGCAATATGATTTTAAACATATTGTTCTGGGATGCTTTAAACAAATAATAATGGAAGATGAATTTAAATCATGGCCTCATTTTGGTCTGGCTATGCAGGCGTATTTAAAAGACACTTATCAAGATTTACTTAACCTTATTGATTTATTAAAAAACCGAAATACACCAATAACAATTCGTTTAGTGCGTGGCGCTTATTGGGATTATGAGACGGTAATTTCAAAGCAGAATAACTGGTCATGTCCTGTATGGGAAAATAAGAATGAGACTGATTACAATTATGAGAAATGCCTATCTTTATTATTACAATCACACCGGTTAATTCACACGGCAATAGCCACACATAATCTTCGAAGCATTGCTTTTTCTATGGCATTAATTGAACAACTAAAATTGAAAAATGATCAATTTGAGTTTCAAATGCTGTATGGAATGGCTGACATTCTAAAACCCGCATTAATTAAACTTGGTTATAGATTGCGGATTTACGTTCCTTTTGGCGAAACATTACCTGGCATGGCATACCTTGTTCGACGTTTATTAGAAAATTCTAGCGGTCAAAGTTTACTCGATTCAAGTTTCGGAAAACAAAACACGATTTTTCAGAACAATATCTTTAACGCACCTACAAACTCTCAACAATCTATACATCTTAAATCAATAGAACAGGAAAAATTCAAAAACTGCTCATTATTACGATTTACAGATTCAAAACAATGCATTGAATTTGAACACAATATTAATCAAGTTAAAAACTTTCTCGGTGAAACCTACCCTCTTATTATTAATGGCAAAGAAATATTTACCTCAGAAACCATAATTTCTTATAACCCGGCTAAGCCCTTTCAAATTATTGGATCAGTTTCATCTGCCAATCATAAATATGCAGATAAAGCACTCGTCTCTGCAAACAAATCATTCAAATCATGGAGTAAAACTTCTGTTCAACAACGCGCTGACTATTTAAGAAGAGTCGCTACTTTATTATCAAAAAAACGCATGGAGTTTACAGCGTGGCAAATTCTAGAGGCTGGAAAAAACTGGCAAGAAGCAGATGGCGATGTCTGCGAAGCTATAGACTTTCTTAACTATTACGCACTACAAGCTGAACAATTATCAAAAGGAAAAACTATAAATATAAGCGGTGAATTTAATCATATTAATTACAGGGCATGCGGTGTGTGTCTCATTATTTCACCATGGAACTTTCCACTCGCTATTTTGTGTGGCATGTTAAGTGCCGCCCTGGTGTCAGGTAACACTTGTATATTAAAGCCATCTAGCCTGACCCCCGTCATTGCATCAAAATTTATGCAGCTATGGCAAGAGGTTAATATCCCTGACGGCGTAATAAACTTTCTACCAGGTTCCGGAAAGATTGTTGGTGAATACCTTGCCCGCAAACCAGACATTAATATTATTTCGTTTACTGGATCACAACAGGTTGGTACCAACCTGCTAGCAATTGCAGCGAGAATCCAGCCAGGACAATATCACATAAAAAAAATCATCTCTGAAATGGGCGGAAAAAATGCCATTATAGTAGATAATGACGCAGATTTAGATGATGCAGTTTTAGGTGTAGTTCATTCCGCATTTTGTTTTCAAGGCCAAAAATGTAGCGCAACTTCTCGTGTTATTGTCGTTGGTAATATTTATAACAAATTTATTAGACGACTAATTGAAACGACTAAAAGTCTGACAACTGGATCACCAGAAGACCCTTTCAATCTATTGGGTCCTGTCATTGATAAAATTTCTTATGACAGAATTACAAATTTAATTAAACTCGGCCAGCAAACAGCCACATTACATAATTACGAAGCTGCAACTGATACAGAAAATGGCTATTACATAAAACCCTGCATATTTACTGATGTTGACCCTTTATCTCCTTTGGCACAGGAAGAAATATTTGGTCCTGTTCTATCTGTTATAAAATCAGATAACTTTAAATCTGCTATCGATATTGCAAATAATACTCGCTATGCATTAACGGGCGGTATCTATTCCAGACAACCTTCACATCTTGAGTATGCGAAGCAAAATTTTCATGTAGGTAATTTATATATTAATAGAAAAACAACCGGTGCCATAGTAAACAGGCAGCCTTTTGGTGGTTTTAAAATGAGTGGTGCTGGCAGTAAAGCTGGTGGTGAAACCTATTTGCAACAGTTTATGGAAGCATATTGTATTACAGAGAATACTCTACGCCGTGGTTTTGCGCCTGATGCAAATGATTAATTTCAATAAAGCTACGAAACTTACTCTTTCTTTATTTTCATTAATTTCAAAACGGGTTCGTTAAGTTCCACATCATCACTAAAACCAGACACCAGCAACACGCGATTACCAGTACTTGCCAGATTACACATTTGTGCAACCTTATTACACAAGCCTTGCCAGTCATGTGTTATTTTCTCTTTAATATGAATAGGTACAACACCCCAGCTTAAAGATAATCGTCTACACACCACATCATTAGAACTAACACCTATTAGTGGCGCACCCGGCCTATCAGCAGATAAAACACAGGCCGTTGCACCACTACGTGTAGGCACTATGATTCCCTGCAACTTTAATTCATCGGCTAAAGATTTCACTGCTCTTGCTATCGCTTTTCTATCAGGCTCAATCATTTCAGCTATTTGCTCATAGTCGCTTTCACCGAATTTACCATGCTCCCATTGGTATGCTTCCATTTCACGCAATATTTCATCCATCATATTAACAGCTAAAACTGGATACTCGCCGCTAGCTGTTTCAGCAGATAACATCACCGCATCAGCACTAGAAAGAGCCGCAGTGGCCACGTCACCTACTTCTGCTCGAGTTGGTTTCGAACTGACTATCATTGACTCAAGCATTTGAGTTGCCACGATAACCGGCTTACCATGCAATCTTGCTTTATTAATTAATTCTTTTTGTATTAACGGAACCTGTTGAGCAGGCATTTCTATACCTAAATCACCTCTTGCAACCATTATTCCATCTGCTGCAGATAGTATTTTTTCTATATACTTTATTGCTTCTGGCTTTTCTATTTTTGCAATTACTGGAATATTTCCACCCGCTTTAGTTACAAAACGTTTTAACGTATTAATACATTTTTCATCGCGCACAAAACTCAGCGCTAAAAAGTCAGCTTCTAACTCAATTGCTAACTCAGAGTCTCTTTTATCTTTAGCTGTAAAACTATTTGTGGAAATATTTGAATCTGGCAGATTAAGTCCTTTTTTATTTTTTAAAATGCCTCCGTATTTAACCTCACATTTAACTTCTTTATCTTTTATAGACTTTACTATTAACTCCAGCTTACCGTCATCAAGTAAAATTCGCTCATCTTTTTTTACATCTTTATATAAACTTTTGTACTGAGATGGTATTAAACCCTGCGTTCCAACAGAAGCAGAACAACTTACAATAATTTCATCACCTGACTTAATTTCAATTTCACCATGCTCAAACTCACCTACACGTATTTTTGGACCACATAAGTCCATTAGAATACCTACATGTGAACTTTTACGTTTCGCAATCCTTCTGATTTTCTCAGCCAGTTGCCTATGCTCATCATGTGTGCCGTGAGACATATTTAATCTAAATATATTTGCCCCTGCATCTATCAAATCAGATATTTTTTTATCACTCTTTGTGGCAGGCCCAAGTGTTGCAATAATTTTTGTTCTTCGCCAGTGCAGATGGATTTTTTTTGTATTATCATATGGCAGCATGTTATTTTCTCATGTTTTTTTACACTTAAGTATTAAGTGTAGCTCATATCTTAAATTATGAAATTATTCTGATGTGTTCTATTGAGCAAAACAGCTCTCAAAATGCACCTTAATTATTATTTTGAGTTTTTTGCTCACACTCAGAACAAAGGTGAACTTTAGGGTTTGAATACCAGACACTACTGATCATTAAGAGTATGGCCACAACAATCACAACCATAAGACTATATTTAACGCTCATTATTTCATCCATTAATAATGTTTAAATCATCAATCACTCAAGGCTCAGAAACATTTTTTCTAGATTGGATCAGAGTTAGAGCTAAGCGGCTTAAAAGGTTTACATCCCCTGTATTTTCAGCTGCAATAATTACTTTTTACACGTTGATAAAAACTTCGCAGAAGGGCTGTTACAAGGGTTAGCTGAGAAGCTTTTGGTTTTTTTGGGCTCGATTTTAACCTCAGGTTTAACTTTGGGTTTCACCTTTTCAACTACAGGCGCCGGTTTTTCAGGCTCTTTTGCAACTACTGACTCACGAGTTTCCTTTCTGGCCTCTTCGGCAGCTAATGCCTCTAATCTAATACGTTCCTCACGCAATAATTTAAGACGTTGAAGTTCTAGTTCAGCCTCTCTTTTTTCTGCTTTCAGTTGTAACTTACGTTCCCGTGCACGGGCATTTGACTCTGCTCGTTCAGCCTCTCTAATTCTCACTCTGGCCTGCTGTAATTTTTTCTCTGCACGTTGTTCCTGTTCAGCCAGAATCTCAGCTGCTCTTAATTCTGCTGCACGTATTTCTTCCTGCGCCTTAGCTGCGGTTAAAGCTGCGTCACGTTCTCTTTCAAGCGCTCGAGTTACAGCAATAGCTGCATCACGTTCCTTTTGCATGGCTTTCAACTCACGACTTTCAGCTTCCCTTTGTGTTTGTTGATTACCACCTTGCTGCATAACTTGTTGATTATTATCTTTAGATCCAAGCATCGTCCATGCAAACGCCATCATGATAATTGAGGCAAAAAACATCCCCCCAACGACCCCCATAAGAACCATACTTAATCCTTTTTTGGGGTTATCTTCTATATGTACTATCGGATATACATCTTCGTCATCTTTTCTGCGTGACCTATAAGGCGCAGCATCTTCGGCCGAATTATTAACTTTAGACTCATTATGCTTTATTTCTTCACGTGGATTTTCTTCAACAACTGGGGCTTGCTCATCATTCTCACGAACTGCTTCAGTATCGCCTGTATTTACCAGCTCTTCATCTTCCTCATGACCTGCACTTTTAGTCATTTCAGGCTGATTTACTTTTATTGGCGTCACATTCGAATCATCTGATTCTTTGATTTCTTCTGAAGCAGGGTTTATTGCCTGAGTTTCAGAACGCATTACAGGGACCACCTGATCAGTGCTATTTATAACAGCAGATGTTTGCTGATTAGCTTGTTGAACCAGCTCTTCTGTCATTTCAACTTTGCTTTCAGCGCCTACTGATATGTCACTTTCATTTATTGACTGTTTTTTTATCGGTGCATTATCATATTTAACAACTTGCTCACTAACCTTGTTCTGCAGCCCTTCCTCTGTAGTACCTGACACTGCCTCTTTTATTTTAATGTCATCAGAAGAGCTTATATCAGAGGATGCATGTTGAGCATTAAACGTTGGAATAATGCTATTACTATGCTGTTCACGCACCACATCATGAACAAGCTGCTCATTAATAATTTCGGTCTGCTCAGCAAACCCATAAACTAATGCTGTATCACATAACAAATTGATTAATCGGGGCGTTCCTCGGCTATATTTGTAAACTGCTTCACATGCTGCATCTGTAAAAATTGCATTATCAGAACCCGCAACACTTAGACGGTGGTGTATATATGACTTTGTTTCTTCAACACTTAATGACTCAAGGTAATAGTCAACCGCTATACGCTGTGCAAACTGCATTAATTCTGGCTTGCGTAACGTTTCTCTTAAAGCGGGTTGACCAGCCAGTATCACCTGCAGAACCTGATCTTTATCCGCATTAATATTGGATAACATGCGTAGCTCTTCTAATGTATCTGCCGACATGTTCTGTGCTTCATCTACGATAAGCACCGTGTGTTTATTCTGTGAATACTGCTCAATTAAAAAATCAATAAACATCTGATGCATTTGAGCTTTGCTTTTGCCATCACCATCCAGGCCAAATGCCATTAATACCCAGTTAAGCAATTCACCAAATGACTGATGTGTATTAGTTATTAAACCAACTTTGGTGTCATCACCCAATTCAGACAACAGGCGACGTATCAATGTTGTTTTGCCTGCACCCGTGTCCCCACAGATCACACTGAATCCAGCCTGATTCATCATTCCATATTCCAGAAGCGTCAGCGCCCGTTGATGCTTGGGGCTCAAATATAAATAGTCTGGATCGGGCAATAATGTAAATGGCTTTTCCGTAAGCCCGTAAAAAGATTCATACATGGTGGTCACAAGCTCCTGACTTGTATTTTCAAAATTGTAGTAACAGACGAATAATGTCTGTCATTGGCATAAAAGACAAACAGTTAATGCTAATATACTGATTTTTCTAAGTGTGATTATATACTCTGCCACGTTTTCCAGTCAGACTTATTCTCTGATATGTGAAATAAAGCAGCTAACACATGCCTGTCATACTTGGCTTCAGATTGTTTCAACAGGATATCGATGACCTCACTTACAGGTCTGCCTTCTCGATATGCCCTGGAACTAGCCATTGCCACAAATGCATTTGCTACCGCCAATATTCTCGATTCAAGCTTAATTTCGTTCGCCATCAGGCCTTTTGGATAACCACTGCCATCCAGACGTTCATTTTTTTGCGAAATAATTTCAACAACTGGCCCATTAAAAGAGAGCTCAGAGAGTATATCCACAGCAAAATCAATATGCTTTTTCAACTGCTCTGACTCTTCATCGGTCAAAGCATCCATTTTGGTTAGTATTTCCTTAGGCACAAATAATTTACCAATATTTGCTAACAATGAAGCCATTTCTAGCGATTCTAGCTGTAACTCATTTAACCCAAGCTCATGGGCAATCTCCATAGCCACTTCTCTGGTACGTGATGAATGGTTTACACAGTACGGGTCATGCATATCAACTGCTTTAACAAGTGTTCCAATGATTCCTCGCCCTAGCTGCTGACGCTTTTCTTCTTCTTTTTTCAGTTCACTTATGTCGTGCAACACATATAAACTGGAATTTTTATATTCTCCGGCAGTTAATCTCACAGATGAAACATGATACATACGTTCACTTTCATTAATCTGTAATGACATAACACAAGATTCATTATTATCATACGTACTAGCTAGCAATGCGTCTGTTGTTGCTTTACCGAGAACACTCGCTAATTTTTTTGTTTTAATTTCATTAACATCTACATCCAGCGCCGTAGAAAATGCCGTATTTATAAAAATAATTTTAGAAGACTCATCAACTAACACAATATTGTCTTTTATGTTATCCGTTACCGAGTCCAGCAAATCAGTTCGTGCTTCCAGAGCATCACTTAGAGACTTTAATCTTAAACTAGTACTATGACGCCAAATAGCGATGAATGCAGTGGCTATAACAAGAACAAACAAACTAAATGTTGTTAATAAAAAAACCTGATGTTCATTTGATTCAGCAAGCGCTTCTGATGCAGATATTTTCTGCACTAACCGCCACGGACTGTTTTTTATTTTCCGCCCCGTAACAAGCACATTATTACTCTGGTAATCATTCATCTCTTTAAACCCACCTGGATGATGATAAGCATAAGAAGATGCAAGCTGATTATTATTATCAGGAAGTCGATGAAATAATTTTAAACCACTCTTAACCGGGCTTATATACACCAAACTAGGCCCATCTCGATTAACCAATAAACTTTCATCAGACGTTGTTACACTTTGTTTGTTTTCTAAAATAGGATATAGATTTTTCTGAGGGTTTAACAATAAAACTATTGCACCGACTGGTGATGTGGAGCTAAGGCCCTGTATTTCAAAAACGGGCAAAACATATCCGTATACCGGCTGTTGTTTTGTACCGGCATATAAATCTATTATTTGCGTTTTAGCTGTATCATATGCTGTATATATAATTTCTTTGTGTTGTTCAATATTTTCAGAAAAGCCTTTCGTTGACATGACCAACTGTTGTTTCGAATCTAAAATAGCAAGTCCATACTCGCTCGCTTTATTTGAGTTTAGCTTGTTAATTGAGCTTATGTTTTTTGCAAAGCCAAATCGCTCCGCACTCGCTCTTATTAAATTCCTCACATGTGATTGCAACCCACTTATTACAACCTCATCAACTTCATTACGATTATTATATTCTGTTAGAAATAACCTTAATGTTGAATTATCAGCCAAATCATTTAACTGGTCTCGCTTTTCAGTTAATAGTTCCTCAATTGCCGATACTCTTATTTCCGCAAGTAATGCCAAACGTGATTGCCAGCCTAACAAGTCTCGATTGCGCTCTTTTTCTGCATACTCAAATATTAACCATAAACTTATGACGATAAAAATTAGCAGTAAAAGACTGGCTATCTTCGTCGAAATATTTAACTCATAAACGCTTTTACTATAATTCATATGATTTTTCTTATTTTTAACTACTAAGCCTTAAATATTTTTATATTTATAAACAGTACAATTTAATTAAACTAGATTTATTGTGGTAAAAACATCCACCATTTTTTTTCATTAAGCGCATATATCGGTACATAGTGTAAAACATGCTTATGTGATATCACCTCGCTTACCTGATTATCCATTATTAATATATCATTTTTTGTATTCAGCGCTAACACTGCATGCGCAACCCTTAAGTTTGTGTCTTGCAACACAACCAGTCTTATTCCACTCATATCAAAACCTAATATTTTCAGGGAAAGCATTTTCGTAATTGCATAATCTTCACAATCACCGTTGTTATATAAAAACTCACGGGGAGTAGCCCAGTAATCTTTAAGCCCATAGTTTTCTATATCTAGAATATAATCATGCTGATTAGCGTAAAGATTAACTTCATTAATTTGTTTACCTTTTGATAAATGGCGAATACTTTCTAAAAATTTCATCCAGTTCTTCACGTGACATTGATCCAGCTTATTCGTTTCACAATTCCCTTTTGGTGCATCTTGCTTGATATTTCTCTCTAATACGGATAACCACTGAGGAAACATCTGTAAATTTTTTCTCTCATTTTCCTGATATCCAAATAATCCAGCCATAGATATCTCACTAATCAAGCAGCAAAACACACTAAAAAAACACGTTAAATATTTGTTTTTAATATTAAACATAGCCCCCCTTCATACATTGACACCCACTTTATTTTAACTCTCCATTAAGAAAGTCCCGCAAATATAATAGCTTATGATCAGCAATTAGAACATTCAGCCATACTCATTCTATTATTCACCAATAATTTAAACATGAATATTTCCTTCGATAACTAGCTAACATCACGGTTTTTCTTGTAAAACCGCACAAAAAACGTCACTATCACGCAAAATTTAATTTCAGTTTTGAGGATATTTAAATGATCAGGAGAATTTTGCTATCAACCTGCTTATGTACGGCACTTATTACACCCGCTGCCTATGCAGAAGACGCGGTTGATCCGGAGACTTTATTCAATGAGGCTATGCGATTTCGCCAGGATGGTGATTTATTTAAATCGATAGAAATCTTTGAGACCATATTAAGCAACCAACCCGGCCTGAATCGCGCTCGCCTTGAGCTCGCCATCTCATACCATCTCACTCGACGTTATGAAGATGCTAAAGAACAACTAACTCAGGTTTTAAATGACCCGGAAACTCCAGACGAGGTTAAATTATCAATTACGGCTTATATGGCCCAACTATCAGGTGATATAAAATCTTCAGCTCAGAGATCTACATCCTCAATGTATATTTCAGCTGGTCTATTTACGGACTCAAATATAAACCTGGGCCCTGGTAAAGACATAACCGGCGTTACCCCTGAAGCACAGGAAAATAGCGGTAGTGGCGGTCAATTTATGTTCACCTACTCACACCGTTCACGTGCTGGCCAGGCGTTACATATATACGATTCTATTGTCGATTTCGAATGGCAAACTCAAGCATCTGCCTACAGCAAAGCTTATGGATCAGGCGATACTGACTTCAACTTGTCTGTTTTAAGCCTTCACACAGGCCCCGCCCTAATTGCCGAAGAAAAATGGCGTGCTGCATTTAATTTTAAACTAGATAAGCTTGTATTTGGAAAGGACGACTATGCTGATTATGTGGGCATAAACCCATTTTACACATATAGCATTATGAAAGATCTGGAGATCACATTTGAAAATGCCACAACGGCCCGTGAATATGAGCAGGCTGAAGATCAGGGCTTGACAGGCACTATGACAATGTGGGGTTTAGATATAGCCCAGTTTTATGCTGATCAGCTAATCGGTATTCAGGCCGGTATTAAATACCATGACAATGGCGCTAAAGACGGTAGCCTTCACTCAACTGGCAGCGAGATTTATCTCGGCGGACAAATGCCTGCATGGAATAATGCTCTTGCCTACCTGACTTTAAGTAGTCGAGATTATCGATATAAGGCAGCTGATGTAACTAACGGCTTTACTGAAATACGTGATGAAACAGAGTTATTAGCCGTGTTAGGAGTAAGCCATGACTTCCGCGATGGATTTTTCAAATCATGGACTTTAAATGCCCAATATACATTTACTGACAATGACTCTAATCTGGTCGAATTCACTTACGATCGTAATGTGTTTGAAATCAATATGCGCCGCTACTTCTTCTAAGTTTGGAATTTTTTGTAAAAACTACCGACAATACTCAATTTATGTTGTCGGTAGTATTTACAGACTAATTTTCAACACCCATATACACATGCTCAAACCACCTCATCAAAACCATTCGACAACCCGATTTTATGCAATAAAATCAACCAATTAAAAGCATCTTTTTAGAATCCCCCTCAAACGAGGTATAGACACAAACTTTAAGTTAATTATAATTTATGTAACGTGGGAAGAAGCACCCTGAAACAGGCTTATGACTTATTAGCTCTTTAGCCATCTAAGCAATTGTTTAAGATACCATTAATTTTATTTGGTATGTTATTTGCTGTGTTTCCATATATAAAATTAGGTTATAAGATAATGAAAAAAACATATTTAGTATCATTAGCAATATTATTGTCGACTCAGGCAATGGCCGTTGAACAAGATTCCGTATACACATGGGGCGAATGGGCTGAAGGCATTCAACCTGCTGCTGGACCCGTTGCAAAAGTAACACCTCCACCAGCCAAAACCCCTAATATCAATTTTCGTCCAAATGAAAATTCAGCCTTTTTACGCGAAGCGGCCATTGGGTTTCGTGCCGCTCCTCCAGTAACAGCTGGTGCAGCACAGCTACCCAATATCGTTATAGCTCCTTCTAGCGTGCCAACAACACCTACTAGTAGTTTATAAATGAAGGAATCTCACTTCGGTGACATGAATATTTATCAGGATTGTTAAGATGAAAAAATTTAAATTATTATTAATATCTGCTTTAACTCTGGCTTCTAGTCAGGTTTTAGCTGCATCTATTAGTGTTGGCCCATACCTTCTTGAAGCCGATGCAGCAGCTACTTCAGCTTCATTCACAGGCTCTGTATTTGAAAATGTTTCTGGTGCAATTTCCGATAATCTGGTCGATACATACATTAAAGGTACATCTGCAGATGCGGCTGTTACTTTAGGCTTTAACAATATTTCACTGTCTAATCAAGACGGTAATGATTTAGCATTATTCTTTCTTAGTGCAGATAATACAGTTTCTATAAATCTCAATGGCACCACACAAGCATATAACTCAAATCAGTTATTTGTTAACCCCAACGACCCTTTCACAGATATAGGTAAAAAGTACCTGGTAGAAAATGTTGCATTACCCGATGGCACAACAGGCTTTTTTGATCTTTCCGTTGTCTTTGTCGACCTGGATATTTTTAATATAGGACTTAATCAAAGCCTGAACAATTTAACAATTGATCTTGGAAATGGTTCATCATTTATGAATTATGCCATTGGGCTTAATGGAGCAGTAACCAGCCCTCCAGTGACCGCCGTTCCAGTTCCAGCCGCGTTCCTTCTATTCTTATCGGGTTTAACCGGTTTAGGGTTATTTAGCAGACGAAAACGCTAAGCGTTAATTAATATATACAGTCCCAATAAAAAGCCTGCTTAAAGCAGGCTTTTTATTGCATGAAGACAAACATCACTTAATCAGTTTTTATCAAGCCACTCCGCAACACCCTTCCAGTGCATTCTATCTATATATGCATTTTTACCTTTTAACTCATGCACCCCCATACCCTCTTCCGTAGCACGCAAATAATTTTGTGTATCTCTCAATCTGGCAACTACCGGTATATTTAATGAACTTAAAAAACGATCAAGAGACTGAAAGGCTATAGTATTCTTCTTTACACGATTTGCGACAATACCAATGCTGGTTTGATTTAACCTCACTTTAACGTCGAGTAACAGGTCTCGAATAAAATCTGCTGTTGCAAATATATCTAACGGCGAAGGCAACACCGGTATTAATATTTTATCCACTCCTTTCAACTGCTCACGCAACTCCGGCCCTTTTAAACCTGGTGGAGTATCTATAATTACGCGCTGCGTCTCAACAGGCAATCTTAATTGCCAGCTCATGGTCACCGATTTTGCTGCATTTTTATGAGCAACCACACCATAAATTTCAGACATCTGGTCTGATCTTAATTTCAACCATCGCATACTAGAGCCCTGGGGATCATAATCGAACAATGCAGTATTAATACCCTTAGATGCATAATAACTAGCAAGATTAGTTGATACCGTCGTTTTGCCACAACCGCCTTTTGCATTAATCACGACTATTCGCTTTATTCCTTTCATACACCCCTTTACAAGCTTATTAATAACTACTCTGTTTTGCTTCGAGCACCGTATTCATGATAACCCAAAGCTAATCGTTTATATTTCCTTATCATGATTATAGTTCGCTCTAACGCAGGAAGATCGATTTGTTTAAGATTTAGGGCGACATCCAGTTTATGTAATCCATCCACTAACTCAATATTAATAAACTGTTTCGGGTCTTCTTCAACCGGATTACTTAACGAATACTCTTTAATTGTTTGTACACAAGCATGCCAGATTACGACTACACCATCTAAAACACCTTCAAACTGTAGATATACCTTATCCGCTGGAACATGACTTTCTAATACAAAAGCATGCCCGCTCGTCTTTAATTTATCGCGAAACTCAATCACTTCAATACTGTCTTTAATGGCGGTCATTTCATTCATTCGTAATTTTCATTTTTTCTACTAATATAAAAACAGTATAATGAGGAACTCTCTATGCCCACTCTATCTGAACAATCTTTAATAACATGTAATAAGAAGAGTCTTTCACTTACTGATGACGAGATTGACCTGCATCTGAAAGAGCTAAACGACTGGCAGCTTATAGTTGAACAGTGCATACCGAAAATAATGAAATCCTATCATTTCAAAGACTTTAACTCGGCAACTCATTTTGCAACCAAAATTGCAGAACTTGCTGAAATTGAAAACCACCACCCGCGTATTTGTATTGAATGGGGTAAAGTCAATATAGACTGGTGGACCCATAGCCTTAGCGGATTATTCATTAATGATTTTATTATGGCTGCACGATGTGATAAAACATATCAAAATCTAATTTAATACCAAATATTTATTCTTGAAGATGATGTTTGTAATTAACCTGCAGGCAACATAAAGACAGTCAGCTATAAAATATTTAAAATGAAAACGGCTAATTTTTCTTTTTATGATTTTTTAATATAAAAATGATATTCGCCATTCTCTTCTAAGGCCTCTAACATTTCATCCTCTAATGACTCTAATAAAATGTCTATATCCTGAACCGATGCGGGGTCTGTTGCAATAACATGCAATACATCACCAGCAGACAGATGTTTTAGCCCCTTTTTAGCCTTCTTCACAGGCATTGGACAACTAAGACCTCTTGCATCTATTTCTGCTTGAAATTCAATCATTAAGCTACTCCGTAAATCATTAATAATATTGCTCAATAACTATAACTTTTCCAGTTTTCTCAGTCTTTCAGTTAACAGTTTTAAATCAACTAGCGAGGTTATCAGTGACTCTATAAAGCTTGCCTCCTCGTACACCATTCTGTAATACATAACCTTCATGGTGAGCATGCATCCAAAAATGATAGAACCTAAAACAAGTAGTGAACCAACTGATAACGTAGACACGCCTGTAATACCCTGGCCTATCGTACAACCCATCCCTAAAACGCCGCCTATACCCATTAGAGCCGCACCAAATAAATGCTTTAGCATATCTGCGCTGTCATAAAACCATGTAATTTTAAATCGTTTTGATAAAATAGATGCTACAAACGAACCTGTTATTACACCCAGTACTGCAACCAGACCAAACGTAATTAATAAAGTATTCATGGGATCCATCAGGTAAGAAATCGATTCACCCATTGGATTAATAAATGTATATGACTGAACACCTACACCTACCGGTCTTTCATCTAACCACTCAACCGTTTCTATTGCCTCCTGACCAAGAGCCCCGCCGGTAATATACCAACCTGCTACTATTGCCAGACCAATAACAACACCACCAACTATATTATGCGGTGTGGACCTCAAATCCTTAGATCTAAATGCGATGAATAAGAAAAAAGCCATCAAAAGTAATCCGATTACCCAATGAAAAAGCTCATTATTTGATGAACCGAAGACACGCAAAAAAACTGAATCCAATGACTGACTGTTTATTTCATAAGCAGTCAAATCTACTGTAGTAGCACTCACCCAGCCGTGAAATAGAACTTCATAGAAACTGGTTTTTGTCATCAAATAAGCAAAGATTCCGGCGACGACTAACACTACCAGTGATTTCATGTTTCCTCCGCCGATATTAACCATGGTTTTGTTTCCACAACCACTCGCCAAAGTCATGCCAATTCCGAACATAAAACCACCAAGAATATATCTTAGCCAGCCAAAATTAGAAGTTAAGTAAGGAGGTAACGTAGAATCGAGCGGAATGCCATATATAAACTGGAGAAGCAATACACCTGCAATAGCAATACCAATGGACAGCATCCAGGCACCCATGCGGCCAGTGTCGCCCATATTTACCCAGTCAGATACTGCACCCATGGTACAAAAATTAGTTTTATTAGCAGCAGCCCCCATTATTAATGCGACAGCAAAAGATAAAAGAAGCACAACTGTAGTGATTTCAAGTTCCATAGCTATACTCGGCTTGCATAATTCAGGCTGTATATAGCCTGACTTTAAATTGTTAATTCATGCAATCAAGTATAGTAGTTGAACTGTTTATTTGTGAAACTGCAATTATAATTAAGCTGAGCTTTTTGGAGTGACTGCGCTAAGTTCCCAGGCATATGAGCAATCTAACTCTGCTAACACACTATCAACACCTGTATTACCACCTTCTACAAGAATTTGTAGCGGAGGACAGTTTTGAAAACGACGGTGTGGCTTTTTCATCCAGCGTGCACCCATGCTTTCATTTTTTGGATAGGATGTACGTAACGCATCTATAATACCCAGGATGCGTATAGCCCTAAATTCAACATTATCATCTTTTGGTAATGGTGTATCTTCGTGATAGGCGCGTAATTTACGTGTACGAGTACCTTCGGGCAAATCAAGAACTATTACCTGATCTGCAGCGCATAGACCCCATTCATCCAGGCTAGCCATAATTTTCTGCGTTAGTAATATTTGTCGTTCTTCACTCAAATGAAACATCTTGTAACCTCAATACAATACCTGCAACTCCAGGGGGGAGGAGATGATTACCTGTTATTCCCAACGGAATAGCAGCACACCCAGCAGTAAAAAAATAATACTCATAATGAGCAGTGCAGCTAAATTAGGCAAGATAGCCAATAGCCCTGCTCCGTCCAGCATTATAACACGCGCAGCTTGTGTAATGTGGGTAAGTGGAAAGATCAGAGCCAGCTTTTGCACCCAGGGGTGAAGACCTTCTAATGAAAACCACACACCAGATAAAAACATCATTGGCCAGGACATCATATTTAACAGGCCACCAGCCATTTCCTCAGACTTCACCCTTGCGGCAACTATCAGGCCCATACAAATCATTGAGAAGGCGCCCAGAGTATAAACAAGGAATAGATTCAGGTAACTACCGACCATGGAAAAGCCAATCAACAGGTAACAGCCTATAAATACAGCGGATGTTATTGCCATAATAAGCCATAAGCGCGAAACAACCTGTGCGGACAAAAACTCCAGAGCACTAAGAGGGGTGGCCTTCAAGCGCTTTAAGACGCCGTTTTTTCGATAACGCACCACGACATATCCGACTCCAAATAATGCACTAAACATCATATTCATGCCCAGCACACCGGGGATAAGCCAATCGACATACCTAACCTGCTCACCTTGCACTCTTTGCTTCTGGTAATTTTCACCGCCACTACCCGCGAGTACTTTTTCCAGCATATAACCCGCTGGAGAGCTATCATTTATCCAGAAACGTTTTTTATTCATATCCAGCAGCATATCAAGCTGGTGACGTTTCACTTTATTGATAGCAACTGTTTTTTCCAGCTCACTTATATCTATAAAATGAATATACTCGGTTGAATAAAAACTGATTCTATCCTCTTCAGGCTGATGAATAACACCTACTTTATACTGATCTAGCTGATCTCCTGTAAAAGCGTAAGCAAATCCAAAAATGATCAATAACGGAAATATAATATTCCACGCCAGGGCGCTTCTATCACGTACAAACTCCCGGTCTCTTGCCTTCAAAACACTGAGAAAGCGCTTCCATCTCATGCTCTGAGGTCCTTGCCTGTTAATTCAAGAAACAGGTCATCCAGTGTTCGCTCTCTAATTTGCAGTGAACTCAGTGAAATTTCGGCAGCTAATAGCTGTTTTACCGTCTGGTTCACATCAGATGTTTGCATTTCAATCCAGGACTCATGCCGAGTAATACCCTCCGATATCCCCCTCCCTTCCAAAGATACCAGTTTTAAGTCAAGCTCATCTGATCTTTGTAGTTTTATCACCACATCATTGAAGTGCTTAGAAAGCAAGTCTCGGGGTGACCCTTCCGCGATAATTTCACCGTGATCCATAATAATGATTTTGTCACAAAGCTCATAAGCTTCATCCATATAATGGGTTGTAAGAACAATGGTCTTATTCTTCTGTTTTATTTTATGTATTAATCGCCAGAAATTATGTCTTGCCTGAGGGTCGAGCCCGGTTGTCGGCTCATCGAGAAAAATAATGTCCGGATCATTCACCAGCGCAATCGCTAATAAAACCCGTTGACGTTGCCCGCCACTTAACTTCGCCGTATCCTGGTCAAGAAAATCACCAAGAGCACAGTCTTCTATAATTTGCTCCAGATCAGATACTTTTGGATATAAACGCTGGAATAACTCTAATGATTCTCGAACTGTAATAAAATCCTGCAGCGCGGTAGATTGAAACATAATACCGGCTTTATTTTTAAACTCTTCACTTAAAGGCATACCACGATATTGTATTGAGCCTCTATCAGGCGCTTTTATTGCCTCTAGCATTTCGACGGTTGTCGTTTTACCAGCGCCATTAGGGCCCAAAAGGCCAAGACACATACCTTCATCCACTTCAAAACTAACGCCATTAACCGCTTTTAGCCGATCAAAATGCTTATATAATTGCTTTACCTGAAGTATTGAAGACATGAAAATGCGTTAACTTAATAATCTAAAACCAGCATTCTAAAGCAAGACCATAGCTGAAGATGAATATTTTTTGCCCAAAAAAAAGACAGGGATAAAAAATCTTCCCTGCCCAACTTTGCTGGCTTGCGAATATTAAGACGTATTACTTCTCTAATAGTTCAAATATATTGCTATTATTTATAATAACCCCTGTTTATCGCGAGCATGCTATGATTTCAGGTTGCAATGATTAATTAGCCCATGAGCACAATTTGGATAAGCCCCATAAACAACTGCCGATAAGTAGCGATATCGATCACTTCAGACTCAGAATCCCTATCGCCATAAAACTTGCACTTGCTATTACTCTATTAATAGTCAGCGGGATGTCTACGCTTGGTTTTATTATCCTGGAGAATCAGAAGAATGTTTTAAGTCAGCAAATCAACAATATGGGGTCAACAATTGCTCGACAGGTAGCAAGCAGCGCATCTGAGATGGTTCTATCAGATGACAATCTGGGACTACAAACACTGGTTAATAACCTGGTTGAAAACTATCAGATTAAAGGCGCTATGGTTATATCTGACCAGAACGAGGAGTTAGTTAAAAACGGCATGACTCCTTCAATAGAATTTATACAACACCAGCTTGGAAATAATAAAACAGCTCACATCTTCGAGTGGAGCTCTTTAAAAAACTCACAAGATCAACTAATTTGCTTTGATAGCCCAATCAAGTTTAAACAACTAGTGGCTGGACATATAATTATTACCTTTAGTAAACAACAAATGATTGAATCATTAGAAAATTCTCGCTTCGTTATTATATTCGCAACCATATTAATGAGCCTCATTGCGATTTTACTAGCCTTTGTAATGAGCCGTCATTTATCCAAACCTATACACAGTCTGGTTGATGCAAGTAAAGCAATAGGCGCCGGAGATTTTAAATATCGATTGAATGAAAGACGGAATGATGAAATCGGCGAACTTGCCTGCGCTTTTAATCAAATGGCCCACGGCCTACTGCAAAAATCACAGGTTGAAGATGTTTTTTCACGATATGTTTCAAGCAATGTCGCACAGGAAGTTTTACAAAACCTTGACGATGTTGAATTAGGCGGAAAACATATTACCGCATCTGTTTTATTTGCGGACATTGTAGGCTTTACAAGTATTTCAGAAAAAATGCCTCCCCAACAAATAACAAACCTATTAAACGAATACTTTACACATATTTCCAGTATTGCACAGTTACATAACGGTCATATTGATAAATTCATGGGGGACTGCGCAATGGTGGTTTTCGGTGTACCAGAATACTCTAAAGACCATAGCCTAAACGCAATTAATTGTGCCATAATGATTCAGGAAACCGTTGCTATACTCAATAACAAACGTATAAAACAAAATAAAATACCTATTCATTTCAAAATCGGTGTAAATAGTGGCATGGTGATAGCCGGCAATCTAGGATCTGACGAGCGCATGGAATACACAGTCATAGGCGACCCTGTTAATATAGCTTCTCGTTTAGCCAGCATAGCCGAGAGCGACCAGATTGTTATACTTGAAGAAATTTACAAACAGCCCATAATTTCACAACAGGTAATCGCGACAAAACATAAAGTAATACGAGTTCGAGGAAAGCAGGAACCTGTTTCAACCTGGTTAGTAAAAAGCACATCACCCGACAATCAAGAATTTATGACTCAACGCATCAAAAATATTTTAACCAGTTCTGACGAGGCTTCTTGAAACTACTTCTTACAATTACTCGAACAACTTTTATTTTTATCGCGTGTGCGATAATGTACGCTTGTGCCTGGATACAACCAACACCCGAGTCCTTAGATAACGACATCAACCTCTTACTTTCACAAAATGAATTTGATGAGATTAATGACGCATTTCAAAACATAAATAAAAACGATGAAAAATATAAATCAATTCTAAGTAAAAAAGCACTTATTTCTAAACGGAAAAACAAATTCATTGAAGACACCACGAAATCAGCTCAAGCCTATCAAATAGAGAATAAATGGCAACTGGCTCTAGATACCTACGATAATGCTCTTGAGAGGATCGAAGACAACCCACGACTAAGTAAAGAAAGGGACAAATTACTTCAAGACAGGGACATGAAAGTAACCGCATTAAGAAAAGACATGTTAATGAAACGCGCTAATGCGCTTATTTCTTATAAAGAAATTTACAGTAAACTACATGCACTTGTTCCACATGACTATAGCGCTCAATTTGATATAAATCGTTATGAGAAAGACAGGCTGGAAGTTGCCGGTTATCTAAAAATGTGCGGCGACCAGGCAAGAGATAAAAAACAACATGCTGTAGCACGAGATTGCTATTCACTTTCAAACAAACTGGTTCCCACCAAACAAAAAGCTATGTGGGTAGAAAAAATAGATACGCAACTTAAAAATAAGTCGAGTAAAAAACGCTACAACGAATTGCTAGCCGCATACAAATCAGCGCTTAAAAAAGAAGAATATATCAAAGCAAAATTACATCTAAACACTTTACTTGCCATAGATCCTTCACATAAAAAAACAAAAAATCTTCTAACGGCACTTAATGAAAAACTTAGAGAACAAGCCTCGATTAAAATCACACTGGGTAAGGATCTTTACAGCAAAAAGAAAATCAATGATGCATTAGCCGTTTGGCAACAGGCCCTTATATTAGAGCCAGACAATGAAGAAATTTCTCAACTCATAAGTCGCGCCGGCAAAGTTAGTCGAAAAATTCAAAGCCTTGAAGAAACGCAATAATCAATATACGGCAACCCATAAAAAGCGACTTATGACACTTTAATTCTTACTACATTCATAACTTCAACTTCCATTCCCGCTACGTTTTCTATATCTGTGTAATACGTTAAATTAACTCTTTGACCTTTCAGGTTTTTATATAATTTTTTACGTTTATACTTAAAAGGAACATCATAGCCTTCTATCATTAACGTATTTAAAGTCCAGTCACCTGACTCACGTTGCACATGCGAGTCAACTTTCATCATGTCACTCTGATTCAATTTTTGGTGTTTTTTTAATAGCTTGTCTACTGGAGTTTTCATGGTGTGTATTTTGACATAATTATGTTTTTAAGACAGTTTATTTGAATCAGAGAAATAGGCGAAAGAGTTATTCGGGCTATTCCTGCCCAACAAACTGCTTAAAATATATAAGTCCCGCAGCTTTCGCTGCTTTTTATATTATCTTACATAAACCTGGGATCGGACCCTGCTTCACAAGGCTCCGCGCCCTGCTGTGATTCCACTACGAGTTTTACGGAGTCGATTACCTACCCTGCCATGGTTTAGTGGTATGGGTTAAGGGGACAGAGCTCAAAAAGCGAGGTCTGTCCCCGACGGATATGTACTGGTAATTTAAAAAATGCGACCGGCGTTTTTTTTGAAACTGCTTCAAACCAAAACCCTCCGGTACACCATATAAAATAAAAAAGGCCCCGCAGCTTTCGCTGCTTATTATATTACCTTTAAAGTCCGGGTAGCTGAACGCGGGATTATTCGGGCTTTCCCTGCCCTCACCGCTTCGCGGCCATGGTGATATAAAGCATCACCATGTTAAAAAACGCTCCAGGCGTTTTTTTTTGAAACTGGTTCAAACCAAGGCCCTCCGGTACACCCTATAAAATAAAAAAGGCCCCGCAGCTTTCGCTGCTTATTATATTACCTTTAAAGTCCGGGTAGCTGAACGCGGGATTATTCGGGCTTTCCCTGCCCTCACCGCTTCGCGGCCATGGTGATAAAAAACATCACCATGTTAAAAAACGCTCCGGGCGTTTTTTTTGAAACTGCTTCAAACCAAAACCCTCCGGTACACCCTATAAAATAAAAAAGGCCCCGCAGCTTTCGCTGCGGGGCCGT
>Ga0316205_10000209_pt1 | contig 124396 bp, 118 predicted proteins | sample 3monthpyrite_MG_FD_204941 | JGI IMG/M metagenome (GOLD analysis project Ga0316205, IMG submission 204941) | Microbial mat bacterial communities from mineral coupon in-situ incubated in ocean water Damariscotta River, Maine, United States -... | ecosystem: Environmental > Aquatic > Marine >...
CATCAGAATACGTTATCGTAACCGTTCCACAGGTATCCGAACCAGTGGCAGTACCAGTAGCTGCAGGCTCGGTAGAGTCAGTACATTCTACAGTAGCATCAGCAGGCACAGATATAGTTGGATCTGTAGTATCGACTACAGAAATGGTTTGATCTTCAGAAGTTGCGTTACCACATTCATCAGTAGCGATCCAAGTTCTCGTAATAGTTTGAGTATTACCACAAGCATCATCAGTTTTATCAATATAAGTTATCGTAACCGTTCCACAGGTATCCGAACCAGTGGCAGTACCAGTAGCAGTAGGCTCGGTAGAGTCAGTACATTCTACAGTAGCATCAGCAGGCACAGATATAGTTGGATCCGTAGTATCTACTATAGTAAATGTTACATCAGCAGAAATTGAGTTACCACAATTATCAGTAAGTATAAAAGTTACAGTTTCAGTTCCAGTAGCACCACAAAGATCACTTAATCCAGTACTATCATTTGTTACAGTTGCGCTTCCAGAATTGTCAGTTCCAGTAAAGCTCACTAACCAATCAGCAAAAGCATCATTTGGGTCGGCAGTACCATCACATTCAACAGTCATATCAGCAGGAGGATTTGTCCAAGTAGGATCTTCACCATCACCATCTAATAATATCACATCTACAGTTGCAGTACAACCTCCATCATCAAGAACTTGAATAGTATAATTGCCTGTAGTTAAATTTGAAAAAGCACCATTATTTTGATAATTACTACCACCATCAATTGAGTATTGATATGGAGGTGTTCCTCCACCAGCAATAACAACTATTTCACCATCATTTCCTCCTTCACACTCAGGGTTTGTTTGAGAAAATACAACGATATTTAAAACATCAGGAATTACTAAACTTGCTTGTTCTTTTAAGTCAGGATATTTACAACCTGTTGCATAATTTCCAGAATAACCTAATTCTGCAGAGAAAGTTCCTTCAAAATCTGGAATTCCAGTATAATTAAAAGTTCCGTTAGCAGTATCAGATGTTCCAACTGATACACCATTTAGGAAAAATTCCCAATAAAATGTATCCGAAACAGATGTGCATCCTTTTTGATCAAGTGAACTTGAATATGCAATTGACTCTGTACATCCTACTCTTGATAATGTAGGCGTAATTTCTGGGCATGGAATACATATAGTAGGATTTGCAAAAACTTCAGACTCTATTTTACACATAGAATCTTCATAGTTAATTACAGAGTTTCCTGGTTCTGTTGACCCACAAAGTATATCATCAGTGGCTTCTATTGTATAATTTAATGTAATTGTTTCATCACCAACACTATTCACATACCATGAAATTAGTTGACCAACATTAATAGCACTTCCTTTACTAGCGACTAACGTACCAGGTACAACCTCAAAACCAGTTTGAAGTATATCAGAGACTAATGCTTGACCAGGTAATTGAGTAGCAGCTGCTACTAATTGTCCTAATATTCCATCATATATAGCTGTTAAATCTGCATTGTCCTCAGTCCAAAAAGCACCAGCATTTTGAATAGCATCTAATGTATTTAATGCGATTGTTTGTTCGTTACCACTAATAGCTCCGACAAGTCCAATAGTAAAAACACTTTGGTTGTAATCTTCACCAAGTATTGTTGTAGTTTGAGCATCAACACCAGCTGCAATAGCAGCAGTTTGGCAAATGGTACCAGCCGTTGTAGCGCTACATGAACTATTACTACCATTTCTGTAAGTTGCTACACCATCAGAAAGTAAAATGATACTTCTTGATGTTGCACAGTCAAAAGTTCCATTATTGGTTAATAAATTATCTGCTGCAATAATAGCACCTTGTGTATTTGTCCATCCACTTGTTACAATCGAATTAATTTCATCAATAACATCTTGCTTGTCGGCACTTAGTGTTAAACCAATATCAACAGTAGCAGAAGAACTATAAGTAACCAATGCAACTTTGTTTAATCCAGTTGGATTATTTTCTGACTTAAAAAATTCGTTTATAAAATTAATTGCAGCATCTTGGGCATAATCAATAGGGTCATTATCTGAACCTGGAGCATCATCCATACTTCCAGATCTGTCAATTATTAAAACAACTTCTTGAGTTTTTTTAACTGGATTTCCAGTTATAGTTAGCTCTATATCAAATTGTTTGCATTCTGTAGCACTTTCGACTGCAGTTTTGTTAATTATAACATCTTGTCCCAGCACAGAGCCAAAAGAAAAGATAAGGGAAAATATCATCAAAAACTTGATGATTCCTTTGTTATATGATTTTTGAAATAGTAGTTGATTTCTCATGGATTTTCTTTTTAAGTCTTATCTATCTTAAAATATTATATTAACCTTCAGAAGGTTCTGGGACAAAAACACTCAAAGTTGTTTTTATTGTACTTGATGCGCAATTTTTAGATTGTGCTTCAACATCAATACAACTCCAACTGTTATATCTTGTTCCTTCAGGGACAGTTACTTTTATAACAAAATTGTATGATTGACCACTTTTAAGAGTGATTTCATTATTAGGAATAGTTCTTAATGTATTTGTTTGAATTGAAACATTTAAATTAACATTACTTCCAGTATTTGCTCTACCACCTTTATTATCACAAGGTTCTAAAAGGTTTTCAGTAGACAAAGTATATGTTGCTGATTTAGAAGATGTATTTGTTAAGGTAAGTTTAAAACTTGTCCCATCTTCATCAGCAGATTTAAAACTTCTGTCTTTATATACAGATAATTCAGTTTTACAATCTTGGTAGTATTCAACAGTGTTATCTGAAGAGTTAAATATACTAGCCACAAATGTTGTCAATAAAATAACTATTGTTTTCATAACTTTTAGAGTCTATTAATTTTCGCAATGCGATATTTTTACTATATTATTTTGATTATAAGAATTAACTAATTGTCAGATACATTTTTTGATGTAACGACTTAATTCTATAATAAAATGAGGGAAGTGCACAAATTTTATGTGCGAGTGGATTATTAATTCGAATCAGATTTGGGGTCATTCTTCATTAATTTATTATACAAAACAAATTATATGTTGCATCCTTTGCAAATATAAATGTTAAAGAGCCAAAATAATCGTTAAAACGGAAAAAAACAACATTTTATCGATAAAAATTGCATTTAAACGATAGCTATATGAAAACACTAGTACTAATAAGACACGGTAAATCATCATGGAAGTATCCAGTTAAGGACATTGATAGACCTTTGAAAAGTCGCGGTATATCTGACGCAAAGCTTGTTGCTAATGAGTTCTTAAAGGCCAATTTTGTTCCTGATTTAGTAGTTTCAAGCCCAGCAAAAAGAGCACTTGATATTTGTAGGATTTTTGTTAAAAAAATGGGTATTTCTGATGAATTAATAAAGATAAATCCTACAATTTATGATTTTGAAGGTGGTCAAACGGCAGATTTCATAAAATCATTGGACAATAGTTGTCAAAATGTTATGCTATTTGGACATAATTATGCGTTTACTTCTCTGGTTAATCAATTTGGAAATAGATACATTGATAATTTACCAACTTCAGGTTTGGTTAAAATAAATTTTGATGTAGACATGTGGAAAGATGTTAAGAAAGGAATTACAGAATTGATAATTCTTCCAAAAGACTTGAGATAATATTTTATATTCAAATTCTCTCTCTATAGTTTTGTGAACATCCTTTTGATTTATTGTTAAAAACTACAATCATATTTTTCATTGTATAATTAAAAGACTTTCTATATTTGAACTTATAGCATAAAGACTTTTCTTTATGATAGTTCAACCATAAAAACACTTCAATAATTAATGTTAGTTTTTAAAAAATATGCAGCAATTGATATTGGATCCAATGCTGTTCGACTTTTAATTTCAAATATTATTGAAGAAGCCAATAAGCCAGTTCGATTTAAAAAAAGTTCGCTTGTTCGTGTACCTATACGTTTGGGAGAAGATGTGTTTATTAATAATACAATTTCTCCTGAAAATATCATTCGTATGCAAGATACCATGATGGCATTTAAGTTATTAATGCAATCACATCGTGTAGAACGTTATAAAGCCTGTGCTACTTCTGCAATGCGTGAAGCTAATAATGGACAGGAAATAGCTAATCTGATAAAGGAAACTTCAGATATTGATATTGATATCATTGATGGAGAAGAAGAGGCAGCAATAATTGCTGCAACGGATTTGCACGAATATATACAACCAAGTAAGACTTATTTATATGTTGATGTTGGTGGAGGTAGCACTGAGTTTTCAATTATTCATAACAAGGTAACTGTTGCTTCAAAATCATTTAGAATTGGTACTATTAGAATATTGAAAGATATTGTGAAACATGAAAACTGGATAGAATTAGAACAATGGATAAAATCTCATACTAATGTTTATGATAAGGTTGAAGTTATTGGTTCTGGTGGTAACATTAATAAAATATTCAAAATCTCAGGAAAAGCTATTGGTAAACCTTTGACTTATTTCTATTTAAGCGCATATTACCATACGCTAAAGTCTTATACGTATGAAGAACGTATTACTGAATTAGATTTAAATCAGGATAGAGCAGATGTAATTATTCCTGCTATGCAAATTTATTTATCTTCGATGAAGTGGAGCAAGGCTAAACATATTTATGTTCCTAAAATTGGGCTTTCTGATGGTATTATTAAGAGCTTATATTTTGAGAAAGTATCCAGTAAGGTATTATAATTTAACCATGAATTGTTTCTCGCTTGCTTAAACCTAACATGATGTCTGCCTCAAAATCTAATAAGGCTTGCCATTTTTCATCAACTTCTTTTCTTTCACCATATTGCCTTGCAAAGCCTAAAAACATTGTGTAGTGATTTGCTTCACTTACCATTAGTTTTCTATAAAAGTTAGAAAGCTCTTTGTCCTGTAATTCTTCAGAAAGCAACCTGAAACGTTCACAGCTTCTTGCTTCAATAAGTGCTGCGTATAATAATCTGTGGACTAACTGTGTAGTCCTACTTCCACCTTTTGGGAAAAATGTGATTAGCTGCTGTACATATTCATCTTTGCGATCACGACCAAGAGTCCAACCACGTTCAAGAATTATATCATGAACCATTTTAAAATGGCTTATTTCTTCTTTTACCAGAGCAACCATTTCCTGAACTAGCTCTGTATATTCTGGAAAACTTACAATTAATGATATTGCTGTACTTGTGGCTTTTTGTTCACAGAAAGCGTGATCCGTTAAAATTTCTTCAATATTTTTTTCTACAATATTGACCCAACGAGGATCTGTAGGTAGTTTTAAACCAAGCATATTAATGTATTTCTTGAGGTGTAAGCTCTTTAATAACTAATTTCCCTTTATCATCTATTATTAAGTTATAATCTTTACATATTTCAGATTCTATCATGCAATATGATACATTAAAATAGGCATGTTTGTTTGTTGTTTGTTCATCATCCAAATAAAGCCCTAGCATTATTGCCTCTTTCCAAAATAATTTATCTTCATTATCTTTAAAGTAAGACTTGTCAATAGTTTCACTAAATATAGTTTTGCCATCTAAAACTATATTTAAATCGCTTATAATTTCTCTGTAATAATGTTTATAATGAATAGTATCTATTTTGACTTCATTGAGAACATTGTTATTCATATCAGTATAAGACTTAATGCTAATACTTATTTTATCGTTGATAATAGTATCAGTTACTACTTCTGAATACTCATCTGGAAGATATTTTTCTTGCAAAAAAAATGAATCTGACAACTCACTTTGTTCAAGTTTTTCTTCAGGTGTGTAACGAGCACGTTCTTTACCATCACAACTAGAAAAAACGATTATTGATACTAATAATATTACTACTATAAACTTCATTATATATCTAAATCAAAGGTTTTTCTGAGTAAATCTAAATTAGGATTTTTCTCATTTAATTTGTCATATTTTTCTCTTGGAGTATAAGCGTATTGCTTTTCTTTTTCTTCGTTAATTGATATTTCCAATGAGATATCATAATTATTAAGTTCTTTTCTTAGAAAACTTAATAAATCATATTGTTGGCGCTCAACTTCAACCTTGTTTGTTGAGTTGGGAAATTCCAGATGTATAATGGTATCAATTAATTTAGGTGTATCAATACGAAGAATTGAAGCTAAATTGTATTTTCCTTTTTTCTCTAAATCGGTTACAAAAATCTCCCAATTTTGCTTCATTTGTTCTTCTGTAAACTCATCTTTTGGCAAATCTTCTTCATCAAGAACAACTTCCATTTGTTTGATAAGATGTTCCTTTTTCTTTTTAATACTACTCAAGGAAAGGCCAGAACTGCCTTTTTGCTTTGAGCTTAAAATTATTTTAGGACGTTCTTCAACTAGTTTTTTTGCAATTTCGCTTTGAGGAGTTTCTTCTTTTAAAATTTCAGGTTCTGGCTCATTAACAATTGATTGAGTTGGTTGCGCCTTTTCAATGCTTTCTGGTTTTTTAACAGGAATAGGATTAATTCCTTTCTTTTTAAAGTAAGAAGCAGGAATTATAAAGTTCTTAGCCTTTTTTTTTTCTCCATCAAAAGTGATAGAGGCAAGCTGCATAAGACATAACTCAACAAGTAAGCGCTGATTTTTACTGGATTTGTATTTTAAATCACAATCATTAGCAATATTGATAGCTTCCAATAAAAACTGCTGTGACGCAAGTTTTGATTGCTCTAAGTATTTGGTTTTTGTTTGGTCACCAACTTCCAACAATTCAACGGTTTCTGGAGTTTTACTAACTAGCAAATCTCTAAAATGAGATGCTAAGCCAGCAATAAAGTGATGACCATCAAATCCTTTAGATAGTGTATTGTTTAATTGTAATAATAAATCTGGAATTTTATTTCCTAAGATTAAATCCATGCTTTCAAAGTATGTTTCATAATCAAGTACATTCAGGTTTTCAGTAACGGCTTGTCGTGTTAAGTTTTTTCCAGAAAAACTAACCACACGATCAAAGATGGAAAGCGCATCACGCATGGCTCCATCTGCTTTTTGAGCTATAATATGCAAGGCATCATCCTCGGCGTTTACACCTTGTTGCTCTGCAATATATTTTAAGTGTTCTTTTGCATCTTTTACTGTAATGCGTTTAAAATCAAATATTTGACAACGTGATAAAATAGTTGGTATGATCTTATGCTTTTCAGTAGTAGCAAGAATAAATATGCAATGCCTTGGTGGTTCTTCTAATGTTTTTAAAAAGGCATTAAAAGCCGATTGAGATAACATGTGAACCTCATCAATAATATACACTTTATAATTGCCAATTTGAGGTGGAATACGAACCTGGTCTGTTAAACTTCTAATATCATCTACAGAGTTGTTGGAAGCTGCATCGAGTTCAAAAATATTGAATGCAAAATCTTCGTCTTCTTTTTCATTACCATCACTGTTTATCATTTTGGCTAGAATACGTGCACATGTTGTTTTACCAACACCACGAGGTCCTGTAAATAATAATGCTTGTGCTAAATGATTGTTTTCAATGGCATTTAATAACGTATTTGTAATAGCTTGCTGACCAACAACATCCTTAAATGTTTGTGGTCTGTATTTACGAGCTGATACTACAAAATGTTCCATTAAAATAAACTTAGAATAGCAAAGTTAAAAATTCAGTTTAAAATTAAGAATTTGGAAGGACTATTTTAAGTTGAGTTATTAACAATTTGTGTACTTTTGCATGTAAGCAGATCGCCTTATCGAACCAGACTAGTTTTGGTTAGGAAAGTCCGAACACCATAGTGCAACATAGTGGTTAATGGCCACCAGTCGTGAGGCTAGGAAAAGTGCAACAGAAAGAATGTACAGGTTAAGCTGTAGTGAAATCAGGTAAACTCTATGTGGTGCAATGTCATGTATACCAATGTTTGAGTGTAGCACGCGCGATTGTTGGAGGGTAGGCAGCTAAAGTTTGCTGGTAACAGTAAACGCAGATAAATGATAAGGGTCAAGACAGTACGTCTTGATACAGAATTCGGCTTATAGATTTGCTTTAGTATAAAAAACCCTTTTAGTACTAAAAGGGTTTTTACATTAAAATAGCATGTAATTAAACTTTATTCTTCAGGTTCTTCAGACATTTCTTCCTTTGCGGCAGCTATTGCAGCAAACTCAGCGTTCATTTCCGTAGCGTCAAAATAAACGTGTTCGGCAACAATTTCCCCATCAACAAATTGTACGGCTAAATGTACAGGAATAGTTAACTCCTTGTTTGTTGCAGAAAAAGTGCCATTATGAGTAGCCCAATAATAAACCCAAGTTTTATTGTCTTTATCAAGAACCATTTCAATATATTCATCATCATGATTAAATCCATAAGATGACATGGCTGCTGTCATATTCTTCATGCCAGCTATCCTTTCGTCAACTGAAATCCCAATTGTTGAATTAACAAAGACTTTTGCTGTATCTGCCCAATGTGACTTCCATGCCTCCCAGTCGCCAGATTCATAGGCAGCTATTCCAGCTTTTAATGTTGTAATTTCAGCCGAATCGGCAAAATAGCGTTGTTCTTGTTTACATGCAGTCATTACAATAACTGCTAAGCCTAATAATAATAATTTTTTCATTTGTAATGTTTTTAGTGTTAGTTAATATTGTACACATAAACATCTATAGGATATATAATAAAGCTAAGGCAAGCCAAGTGAATTAATGAATCAGGTATATCAGAACTTGACACTCTAATATACTAAAAAAAAAGGATTTATTGAAATTTATTAAATACGGTTACTCATTTTGACGCTTAAAAAAGCTAAACATATTACCTCCATAACTTTTTGAATAGCTGTAGTTTTTTATACTAGATAAATCTGTATGTTTTGAATGCTCAACTATGAGAATACCTTCTTCTTCAAGTAATTCATTATCAAAAACCAGATTTGGGATTTCAGAAAACATTTCTAAATTGAAATTATAAGGAGGGTCGGCAAAAATAATAGTATGCTTTAATTTAGTTGATTTTAGATATTTAAATACATCTGATTTTATGACTTGAATTGTCATATCAAGCATTTCGGCTGTTTCATTAATGAACTTTGTACATCCAAAGTCTTTATCAACACTTATAATATCTTCAACTCCTCGAGATGCAAATTCATAGCTTATATTACCAGTTCCTGCAAAGAGATCGAGTACTGAGATGTCATCAAAATAATAGCGGTTATTGAGAATATTGAATAGTGATTCCTTTGCCATATCTGTGGTAGGACGAACAGGTAATTTTTTTGGAGCAATTATTTTCCTTCCTTTATGTTCTCCTGAGACAATTCGCATTAAAAGCTATTTTGAAGTACGAAGTTTTTAATGAATTCTTCATTATTTTCAGTTTCCAAAGTGTAACTGGTGTTATTATCATGAATTGATACATTTCTTATATAAGTATATGCGATATTGTATAAGTCATCATTTTTAGATACTTTTCCAATTAGAATTAGAAGGAATTCTTCAGGATTGAGCTGTAATTGTTCTGTAGTGAATAATATATAATAGATAAAATCTTCCTTAGTATGGTACTCAAACGTATTATAGAATAATAGTTTACTGCCTCCTAGAACTACAATTTCAAAATGCTGTTCAGTAATATTGATGTACATAGTGGTTTCTCTATTATTTTTATGTAGTGCAAAAACAACATTTAGCAGCAATGTTGAATAGTGGTTGAATTCAAACGCTCCATATGTGTCATAAAGAAAATTATTGATATTTACATAAGGCACATAGACGTTTACTATATCACCTTGAGACAAATCATCATAAGTTATGTAATCGTTACTCAGAATTTTCGAGTTAAATTTTAAGTAATCTGAGAGATTGTCTTCATCAAACAATGATTTTGGAACCAATGTGGCTAGTTCATTTTCGTGAATTAAACGAACATCATTAAAATCTTGTTGTAGAATTTTAGTCTTACTCAGGTGATTTTTTAATTGATTTAAAACTTCGATTGGATTTAATGTTTTATCAAAGCTCGTCTTGCTATAATAAATAAGTGTATTGGCTTCTGTATTTAGGATACAAAAAGAAAGTCCACTCAAGCTAACTTGAATGGACAATGTATTATTTAGTATTTTGTCTATGTTACTGTTCGTTTGAAAAGTTTTTTGGCCAGTTTCCATTTGTATTAACTTCTTCCATTGAACCAACAATTAAAGCATCACCATTAACACCATCAACTGAGAGTACTTGTTTTTCTTTAGCAATTAGGTTTTTATCTTCACCATCTAAAATAAGTTCTTTAAGAGCTTTGGCTTCAAATACCGGAATGATAAGACCATTTTGCTCAATAGTTCCTGCTTTTAATTCAAACTTAGCACCTGCTTTACCTACAGGAATGTTCATCATGGTTTTATATCTTGTGTCTACACCAAATAAAGAATCCTTTACAGATCTAGTGCCTAAGGTATCAATTAAATAGGTAGATTTAAAAGTTTCAACTCCTCCATAACGCTTAGTTAGCTCTACATCTAAAACTGTTGTATCTCTTCTTTGAGTAATTGTAAATTCAGCAGTATCAATAAACTTGACTAAGTTATCCCAATTATCTGCAAATTTCCCGGTTACTGTTCTATGTGCAAGTTGTGAATCTCTAATATCTTTTAAAGTTTCAATAACAACTCTATAACGCTCATTTTTAAGTTTATTGAATTTTATCTCTCCATAAACTGACATAAAGGTGATATATCCAAGATATCCAATAATAACCCAAAGGACTAATAATATTACAGATTTAAACTTCTTTGGAATAAATTTATCAATTATCCAAACAATACCGATTGTGAGTAAGATTACAACAATTGCGGCTATAATTAATGTTAACATAGTGATTTTATTAAAATAATTAATTAATGGTCTAACGCAAATCTACAATTTTTTTTTATTCACGAAAGTGATTGTTAGTAAAAATCATTTTTATCTTTGATAAAACCAAATTCCGAAGCAAAAAATTAATGAATTCATCCGAATTTCACTCACTAGTTAAAAATAAGTTCCCATTTGAGCCAACTCTTAAACAAGATATTGTACTTCAGCAATTATCAGATTTTATTTTTGATACCTCACCAAATTTGCTTTACGTCTTAAAAGGATATGCTGGAACAGGTAAAACCACAATAGTTGGAGCCATTGTAAATAATCTATGGAAAGCAAAAAAAAGTGCTGTACTAATGGCACCAACTGGAAGAGCAGCCAAAGTGATGTCAACTTATTCAAGTAATGAGGCTTTTACTATTCACAAGAAAATTTATATGCCAAAGCAAAACAAGAATGGAAACGTTGATTTTGTAATGCAAATGAATAAGCACAAGAAAACTATTTTTATAGTTGATGAAGCTTCAATGATTTCAGACCTTCCAAGTCAATCAAAGTTATTTGGAAGTGGTTCATTGCTCGATGATTTAATGCAGTATGTGTATTCTGGCCATCAATGCAAACTTTTACTAATTGGTGATACTGCGCAATTGCCTCCAGTTAAACTCGATTTAAGCCCTGCACTTAATGAAAACCAGATGGCATTGAGTTATAATAAGGAAGTTATGAAAATGGAACTGGACGAAGTTATGCGCCAAGCTCAAGATTCTGGGATTTTAATGAACGCTACTTTATTAAGGGAAACACTTCTTAGTTCTAGTTATGATAGTTTTAAGTTTGATGTTCAAGGCTATAAAGATATAATCAGACTTGTAGATGGTCATGATATAATGGATGCCATTAACGATGCATATAGCACATTAGGCAATGAAGATACTGCTATTATTGTGCGTTCAAATAAACGAGCTAATTTGTACAATCAACAAATAAGGTCTAGGATTTTGTTCAACGAACATGAATTAACAGCTGGTGATTATTTAATGGTTGTTAAGAATAATTATTTCTGGCTAAAGCCAACTAGTGAAGCAGGTTTTATAGCCAATGGTGATATTATTGAGGTTCTTGAAATTTTCAGTATCAAGGAATTATATGGTTTTAGGTTTGCTGAAGTAAAAATAAGAATGGTGGACTATCCTAAAATGCAACCTTTTGAAACAGTTCTCATTCTTGATAGTATTTCGGTTGAAGCTCCATCATTACCTTATGAAGATTCAAACAGATTGTACCAAGAGATTTTAAAAGATTATGAAGATGAACCTTCTGGTTATAAAAAATTCATGAAGGTGAAGAAAAATAAATACCTTAATGCATTGCAGGTAAAATTCTCATACGCTATTACATGTCACAAATCGCAAGGCGGACAATGGAATACAGTATTTGTAGAACAACCTTATTTACCTAACGGAATCGATAGAGATTACTTAAGATGGTTGTATACAGCAGTTACAAGAGCGAAAGAAAAACTTTATTTAATTGGATTTAGAGATGACTTTTTTGAGGTATAGAGATTTAGTCCCAATATTCAGTAGCAGTAAGCAGTATTCAGTGGCAGTTTGCAGTAATTAGTTATTATTTTATATTTGGTATAGAAATAGAAGTTAGGTTAATAACAAACAATTTCTTCCATTTGGGAAGGTGTCTCAACGAGACAGAAGGGAATGACAACAGAAACTATTATCAGTATTTTTTTAGGAATTGGATTGGCAGCATCAGTAGGCTTTAGAGTTTTCTTGCCATTATTTGCTTTAAGTCTTGCGTCTTACTTTAATTTTTGGGAACTTAATGAAAGTTGGCAGTGGATAGGTAGTATGACTGCACTAGTCATACTTGGTGTAGCAACAATAATTGAAATATTTGCTTACTATATTCCTTTTGTTGATAATTTGCTCGATTCTGTTGCAGTTCCTTTAGCAGCAATAGCAGGAACAGCAGTCATGGTATCTACAGTTGCAGATTTAAACCCAGAAATCACTTGGACTTTGGCTATAATTGCTGGAGGTGGAACGGCAGCTGCAATTTCAGGAGCTTCTGGAGCAACGCGATTGGCATCAACAGCTACAACAGCAGGAATTGGAAACCCAATAGTGTCAACTATTGAAACTGGAACAGCTTTAGTAACATCAATTGTTACGATTTTTCTTCCAGTTGTTGGTTTTATCCTAGTTTTGATAATAGCGTTCATCATTTTTAAAATTTTTAAAAAGATTAAAAGAACAAGCTCTTAAATCTATTAAAAACTGTATTTTTGAGGCTGATTAATCCTTACAACCGATAATTCTTTTCATGAAGATAATCTCAATGATTCCAGCACGTTATAGTGCATCTCGTTTTCCAGGTAAACTTATGCAGGATCTTGGTGGCAAAACAGTGATTCTTCGTACTTATGAAGCTACTGTTGCTACCAAATTGTTTGATGAAGTGTATGTGGTAACAGATAGTGATATCATTTTCAAAGAGATTACAAATAATGGAGGACACGCTATTATGAGTATTGCTGAACATGAATCAGGAAGTGATCGTATTGCTGAAGCTGTTCAGAATGTTGATTGTGATATTGTGGTAAATGTGCAAGGTGATGAGCCTTTCACTGAACGAGCTAGTTTGGAAAAAGTGCTGAATGTATTTTATAATGACCCAAATAAAGACATTGATTTGGCTTCTTTAATGGTTGAAATTAAGGATTGGGACGAAATCAACAATCCAAATACAGTAAAAGTAATTGTAGATCAAAATAATTTTGCTCTTTATTTTTCACGAAGCACAATTCCGTTTCCAAGAGATAAAGATGTTGAAACTCGATATTTTAAGCATAAAGGCATCTATGCGTTTAGAAAGCAAGCATTATTAGATTTTCAAAAGCTGCCAATGCAATTTATTGAAGCAACAGAAAAGATAGAATGTATAAGGTACTTAGAATATGGTAAGCGTATAAAAATGGTTGAGACTACTATTGAAGGTGTAGAGATTGACACACCTGAAGACCTTGAAAGAGCAAAGCGTTTATGGAAATAGATTACAAAAACATTAAAGTAATTGGCTTTGACGCCGATGATACGCTTTGGGTTAATGAAACGTATTTTCGCGATGCGGAAGAAGAATTTGCCAGATTATTAAGTGTTTATGAAACACCAAATAAAATAGACCAAGAATTGTTTAAAAAAGAAATGAACAATCTTGAGCTTTATGGTTATGGTGTAAAAGGATTTGTGCTGTCAATGGTTGAAATGGCTTTGGAGATTTCGAATTACAATGTGTCCAATAAAACGCTTGAAGCTATTTTGAATATTGGAAAAGAAATGATTAACAAACCGGTTGAACTTTTAGATGGTGTTGAAAAAGTACTTGAAACACTTTCTAAACAATATAGATTAATCTTGGCAACAAAAGGAGATCTGTTGGATCAGGAACGAAAGCTTGAAAAATCAGGGTTGATTGACTATTTTCATCATATTGAAGTACTTAGTGATAAAAAAGAAGCTAATTATTCAAAATTATTAAATCATTTAGATATTAATCCTTCAGAATTTTTAATGATAGGTAATTCATTAAAATCTGATATTTTACCTTTAGTGAATATCAAAGCACACGCTATACATGTGCCTTTTCATACAACTTGGGCGCATGAAGAAGTTAGTGAAGCTGAAACCAACGGAAATGGTTATAAGACAGTTTCTGGGTTAAGAGATATTCTAAAATTTTTAAATTAGTTTAAATCATAAATAATAAATAGTGTTATTTTTAATGCTCCAAAAAAAGACATACTTTATATGAGTTATAAAAACTTTCCAATGGTACCTAGAGTTATCTTTGGTCGCGGTAGTTTCAATCAGTTAGATGAAATTATTTCGCCGAAGCGGTCTTCGGTAAAGGCACCATTTGTGTTTCTTGTAGATGACGTTTTTAAAGGAAAAATTTGGTTAACTTCTAGAATTCCATTGTCTTACGATGATAAATTGATATATGTATCCTCTGAAGAAGAACCAAAAACGTCTCAAATAGATGAATTAGTTGAAAAAATCATTCTCACAACTTCTGAACGTCCTTCAGGTATTATTGGCATTGGAGGAGGAACCATTTTAGATATTGCTAAAGCAGTGTCTATTATGCTTACAAATGAAGGAGAAACTAGTAATTATCAAGGTTGGGATTTAGTTAAAAACCCAGCCATTTACCATGTTGGAGTTCCTACTATTTCTGGAACAGGAGCAGAGGTTTCTAGAACAACTGTGCTTACAGGACCTGAACGGAAACTAGGTATTAATAGTGATTATACTCCTTTTGATCAAGTTATCCTAGATCCTGAACTTACCAAAGATGTACCGACAGACCAATGGTTTTATACAGGAATGGATTGCTATATTCATTGTATTGAATCTTTAAATGGTACTTATTTAAATGCATTTAGTCAAAGTTATGGAGAAAAGGCCTATGATTTGTGCAAAGAAATTTTTGATGATGATAAGCTAACTACTGAAGAGTCTCAAGATAAGCTTATGATGGCTTCATGGCATGGAGGTATGAGTATTGCGTATTCCCAAGTTGGTATAGCTCATGCATTAAGCTATGGGTTATCTTACTTGTTAGGAACAAAACATGGCATTGGAAACTGTATTGTTTTTGACCATTTAGAAGCTTATTATCCTGATGGAGTAAAGCTTTTTAAAGAAATGAAAGAAAAGCATAATATTCAATTACCTCAAGGTTTGTGTGCTAATTTAAGTGATGAAGAGTTTGATATTATGATTAATGTCGCACTTAGCTTAGAACCGCTTTGGGAAAATGCTATTGGAAAAGATTGGCAAAAATCTATAACACCACAGTTACTTAGAGCCTTGTACGAAAAAATGTAATTATGCAATGGCTTTCAAAATTTATTTATCATAAACTTCTTGGCTGGAAAGTCACAGGTTTTTCAGATTTTGAAAGTGTAAAAAAAGCTATTATTATTGCTGTGCCACATACTAGCTGGCATGATTTCTATATTGGCGTTTTGTTGCGTTCAGTTATAGGAATTGAAACTAATTATGTCGGAAAAAAAGGATTGTTCAAATTTCCTTTTGGTTGGTTTTTCAGGTGGTTAGGAGGAGCTCCTGTTGAACGTAAAAATAATGAAAACCAGGTAGAAGCAATTGCTAGATTGTTTAACGAAAAAGAGGTCTTTAGAATGACGATGGCTCCTGAAGGTACACGAAAGAAAGTAGATGAGTGGCGAACAGGTTTTTATTATATAGCTAAAGTTGCAAAAGTGCCAATTGTAATGTTCACTTTAGATTTTGAAAACAAGCAAAATAAGTTTTCAGAACCTTTTTATCCTACTGATGATAAAGAAGCTGATTTTAAATTTATGCATAAATATTTTGAAGGAGTAAAAGGTAAAGTCCCAGAATATTCTTAATTACTGATGATCCCAAGAACTTTCGTTATCCTTGTTTTTTGGAGATAAACCCAAAACCTCATTGTTTGTATTGACACCTAATCCTAAAACAGTCCTGTTTGCATAGTTAAAATAAGCAACTACTTGATTAACTTCTAATATTTCTCCATCAGAATAACCTAAATTTTTGAGATTCTCAATGTCTTCTTTTTTAAACTTATCAGCTTGAAAAGTCAATTTTTTGCTATAATCAACCAAAGCAGATTCTTTTTCAGACAAGTATGTGTTTAAAGTGTCTGCTTCAATATGTTGTTTTAAATCACTAGCTTTCTCATCATCATTTAAAAAGCGTTTCATACCTTCAAAATGGTGTTCGTAGCAATAATCACAATTATTGATATAGCTAGTATAAGTACCAAGTAATTCTAAAAACCAATTAGGGAAAGTATTGTTACTATGATGCAATGTGTTTTTATATAAACTCATGTGCCCAACAAGTGTATGAGGTCTCAGACTGTGAATGCTTAATACATTGTCAATTTGGTTGTTTGGACCCTTAATTTTTTTGTAAATCTGTTTTAACTTTCCTGTAGCTTCTTCAAACCCAATTACTTTTATCCAGCTCATTATATTTTGCGCTTAAATTCTTTAATTCTGTTACTTTTCGATGAATAGCAATTAAACATATATTATCTGATTGGAAAAGTAAACAATTGGTACGACATTTGTAATAGTATAATTGGTTTAGTTTTTATTCTGAATGAAACATAAATTAAATACGAAGAACTCGTATCACTAAAAAGAAACATTTGCTATTAATTAAGAACAAACCATTTTAGAAGCTACCACTTGTCCCTATGTTGGTAGCTTTTTTTCTATATAAGATTGTATCTTATTTTTCTAAAGAAACTTATCATTCATTAATTAGTTTGCAAAAAAAGGAGGCTTTATTAAACCTCCTCTAATTTTATTATATGATTTTTATATCTATTCCTCAGCTAATTGGGATGCAAGTCCATCTACATTCCAGTAATCTGTCATCATAGCAATTTTATCATCATCGTTAAATGACGCTACACTAAAAAATTTAACGCCAACTGTTTTTCCAGATTCAACATGAGTGGCATTCCATGTACCATACATTCGTATTGCATTGGCACCATTATTAACCGTAGTTCCATCTGATGAGTATGCATTACCTGAGAAAAAACCATTGCCTGTGTTATTAGGTAACACAATGCCTTCAGTATAAGTTATATTATCAAAATTATCATGATAACCTTTAAGTACTGCCATTAACTCATCTTTTCCTTGCCATGGGTTTTCACTATAACTTGGTGAACTCCATTTTAAAGTGTCAGCAAAATAAGAAGCCTGTGCTTCTAAGTTTTCATCTGCATGACCTTGAATAAACGCACGTAATATGCCTAATCTTTTTTCAAATGTAGCAGTGTTATCAACGATTTCTTCAGTTACTTCAACTTCAGTAGTAGCTTCTTCGTTAGTCTCAGCTTGTTTACAAGCAGTAAAGGTCAAAAGGGCGAGAACAATAATTAATAGTTGGTTCTTCATTTATTAGAGTTTTAATGTTTCAGTATTTCAATGACCTGGATTTAATAAAGATACAAAAAAAACCCTGAATTTAAAAATTCAGGGTTTTACACTAATTTCCTTTATTGTTAATTGGTGGTGGTCCTTCAGGCACCATAGCTTCATAAACTTCGCTACCTTTTCGTTCCTTGTATTCTGCTTTTACTTTTTCAACTAACTTAGGATCTTCAAATAAATCTACCATAGTCATAGCCATTGCTTTTGATGCGTATAGCATCCCTTTATGACCTATACTCATGCCTCCGCAAGCCACTACAGCCCACGAATGCCAGGGAGTCCCTGTTGGTGCCGTAGTGACTCCTAAATTAATGTTAGCCACATTCCAACTTACATCACCAACATCTGATGACGCAGCTTGAGGGTTTTCTTTGGTTTCTGCTAAAGGACTAATACTACTATTCATACCAACTTGCGGTTTTCCGGTTGCAGCCTGTATGCCTTTTCCAAACTCAATTTCTTCTGGAGTGTATTCAATTGGACCTAATAATTCTAGGTTTGATTGCATTATTTTCCCGCCTTCTCTGTTTACTAATATTTCATAAATACCAGAGATTAGAGAAACCTTATAATCTACATTAGCCATAATTGCTGCACCTTCAGCCATTTTTTTTACTTGTTCATAAACAGGAAGCATTTCAGATCGTTTAATATCTCGAACACGCATCCACATCTTAGAATAGTCAGGTACAATATTTGCCGCTTTACCAGCTTCTTGAATTAGATAATGCATACGTACAGTGGGTTTTACATGTTCTCTATAATAATTAATTCCTGTTGTATAAAGTTCCAAAGCATCAGAAGCACTTTTGCCGTTCCATGGATCGAGTGCAGCATGGGCTGTCTGACCAAAAAATTCAACTTCAAAGTCAACTAACGCCAAAGAGGTTTGAACAGATGCTTCAATAGTAGCAGATGGATGCCAACTAATATTAACATCAACATCATCCCAAAGTCCAGCACGTACCATCCATATTTTACCAAAATATTTTTCTTCACTTGGCGTTCCAAAAAACTTGATTGTTCCTTTTATTTTTCCGCTGTCTATAAGTTCTTTAATGGCAACAGCTGCACCTAAGCTAGCTGCCCCAAACATGTTGTGTCCACAACCATGTCCAGCTGCGCCATCATTTAACGGATTCTTATTTGGTTCAGCTTTTTGTGATAAACCTGGAAGCGCATCAAACTCTCCTAATACACTTATTACTGGTTTGCCTGAGCCATAGGTGGCTACAAATGCTGTAGTCATTCCTGCAACACCTCTTTCAACTTTAAAACCTTGTTGTTCGGCATAATCTGACAATATTTTTGATGATTTATTTTCTTCAAAAGCAGTTTCAGCCAATGCCCAAACATCATCACTTATTTTAATTAAGTTCGCTTTGTGTTTTTCTACTGAAGCAATTAGTGTTTCTTTGTTTTTAGTTAATTTACCTTGTCCAAAAGATGTGCTAATGGCTAGACAAAATACTAAAATAAGATAGTGGTTAATCTTCATGTTGGTTAGTTTTATTAATTCTCTTTAAAGATACTATTTTTTAAGATTTTTGGAGGCATTAAATTTAAGACATAAAAAAAGCTCCTAGTTATAGGAGCTTAATAATTTATTTAGAAAAAAATTACATATCATAGAAAAATTGTTCACTTATAATTTTGCCATTCTTCACTTCAAAAACTCCTACCTCTTCCATTTGCATTCTTCCTTTTTCTTTGAATGTGACATCATAATCCATTTTAGCAGTAAAGTGGTTTCCAGCAACCACAGGATCACTTATAACTCCTTTATGAAACTCTTCTACATTGTCTAGCCAAATCTTGCTCTTGTTCATAACGTTGGTTTTTCCATTAACTATAGTCTCAGGGAAACCAGGCATTTCTTTGCTTGTAACATTGTCATCATAAAGCTGCTCAATGCATTCTAAATTATCGCCTTTTCTGCACATTTCTGTCCATTTATTCGCTACATCTTGTGTATTCATTTATTATGTAGTTTTATGTTAGATTTTATTTAAATCTCTTTAAATGTTTTCTATCAAATTAGTTTTCTAATTGGCAATTAGAGCTAATTATTTATACCTCAGAAATAGGTCTGCCTTTTAGTCGTTTCTCAATTTTTTGTTTAATCACAGTTAAGCGCTTCATTAAATCCATGATTTCCGGGTCTTTATTAACCTTAAACTCTTCGTTTAATCCTAAAATAAGTTCTTTGGCTTCTCTTGAAAATTTTACGCGATCACTAGTTGATAGACTGCTTTTTTTACGGCTTTCAAATTCTAATGCTTTTTTTATTAAATCCATATATTAATTATAAAAATAGTTCTGAAATCATTCAACATATACTGAATGATTATCAGAGTTGGTGAAATATCTCTATTTCTCCGATTATTAAAATGATGGTCAAAACTGACTTATTGCTTAAATGTAAATAAAATTTTTAATAAACCTAAACAACAGCTATCAATTTTTCCCAAATTACTAATCAATAATGCAATAAACGTACCATTATATTGTATAATAAGGCTAAAGTATGAATGTTGATAATTTCCTGATATTAAAGTTTCAGTAAAAAGTGGGCATCCATTTCATTTAAGCATGTTCCATAGATGTTTTCATGATTTCAAGTAAGATAAAACTACATAGTAAATTACTGTCATTTTGTCAATTCCCTTGCTTCTATAACAATCATTTAGAATGTGTTAGAATTTATTTAATGCTTCTTTGTAAGTATTTAAACAACGTTTTCGAGCAAATTTATGCTCAACAATTGGTAAAGGGTAAGTGAGTTCTTTAAGCTCTGGAACCCATTTTTTTATATATTTCAAATCTTTATCGAACTTTTGAATTTGTGTTGTTGGATTAAAAATCCTAAAATATGGTGCTGCATCAACACCACAACCAGCTACCCATTGCCAATTTCCAATATTACTAGACATTTCATAATCGTGGAGCTTTTCGGCAAAATAGGCCTCACCTAATCTCCAGTCAATCAACAAGTGTTTACAAAGAAAGCTGCCAACAAGCATTCTTACTCTATTATGCATAAATCCAGTTTCGTTTAGTTCACGCATTCCTGCATCTACTAAAGGATAACCCGTTTTACCTTCACGCCAAGCTTTAAATTCTTCTTGGTTGTTTCTCCATTGGATGGTATCATATTTTGGCTTAAAACTTTTAGTTATTGTATGCGGAAAATGCCACAATATTTGCATAAAAAACTCGCGCCAAATCAATTCTTTTAAAAATGTAATGTTATTGCTTTTTAAAGCTTTTTGAGCCATTTCTCTGACACTAACAGTTCCAAAACGTAAGTGAGGACCTAACTTAGAAGTGCCATCCTTGCTCGGAAAGTTTCTTGTGGCTTCATATTGGTCTATTAGTGATTCTGAAGTATCATAAGTTTTAATTTTTTGATTAGACTGTACAAAACCAATATCGTTCAAAGTTAAGAACGGCAGATTTGAAGATTTATATAGATTCTCTAATAAATCTTCAGAATTGTAAATTTTTATAGGGTTGTGCTTTAAAGCTTCAATCCATTTTTTTGAATAAGGCGTATACACTTTATATGGTAAACCATCGCCTTTAACAATCTCATTGGTTTCAAAAATGACTTGATCTTTAAAGCTTTTGAAATTAATGTTTTGGGTTTTTAGAAACTGCTTAACATCTTTGTCACGCTTTATAGCATAAGGTTCATAATCGTGGTTTGTAAAAAGGGTATCAATGGAGTAGGTAGTAACAAACTTTTCAAATACATCTTTAGGGTTTCCATAATAAGTGGCAATTGAGCTATTAGCTTTATGTTTTAAATAGCTATTTATATTGCTTATCGTCTCATGGATAAATGTAACGCGAGCATCATCTTTTTGAAGTGATTCGAGAATTTCTTTATCAAAAACAAAAATTGGTAATACTGGTTGTTCACTTTTCAAGGCATGGTAAAGGCCAACGTTATCATCCAATCGCAAATCACGTCTAAACCAGAATATGTTTATTGTTTCTGTCATTAATAGTTGCCAAAGAGTTCTTCCAGTTTTTTGGTTCTATATTCAAAAATTTCTTCTAATTTGGGTTTAACCAGTATTGGTTGTACCAATTGACCAAGCCATCCAAATGGGACTTTATAATCAATAATATCTTCCATTTCAACACCTCCTTCAATTTCTTTGATAAAATGTTTGTGATGCCATAAAGCATAAGGTCCAAAGCGCTGTTCGTCAACAAAATAATGCTTGTCTTTAACATGAGTTATTTCGGTAACCCATTTAGTTTCAATCCCTAAAATTGGAGTAACAATGTATTGTATAATTTGACCTGGATACATTGGTCTATCTGCTCCTGAAAGGATATCAAAACTCATATAATCTGGAGTTATGATTTTTAAATTTGCTGGACTTGACAAAAATTCCCAAGCTTCGTTAATAGTAATTGGAAGATTTTGCTTTTTATGTAGTCTGAATATTTTCATCTAATTGTGAATAACGACGTATTTATTTAGTGATATTGCTATGCAAAGCCAGATGATATAAGGCAGCAACAAAAACCTCATTTTTTGTAAGCACTCTACTCTAAATGTGAGAAAATAGTATAGAATAACAATCAATAGAGATACAATAACGACCAGACCAAAAATAGTCATGTGTTTATTAAAAAACACATAATTCCAGCTAACATTGAGTAACACTTGAAATGCATAGAACAACCATAGGAATTTGGAATTTTGCCAGTCAAAGAGATAGGCCAAATAAATGGAGAAACAAACCATAATAGATGTCCATGCTACTCCAAAGACCCATCCTGGTGGAGTCCAAGGCGCTTGATTTAGACCAACATACCACTCTGACATGGGACCATTGTTCATCAGTATATTGCCTACGTATAAACTTCCAAAATTAATAATGAGAAATAGAATAATTAATTGATAAAATTTCATTTAGCTTTGTTTTAAAACCTCAATTTGATCTAACACGCGTTGAGCTTCGGCATATTTTTCGTCGCTTTTACTTCTATCTATTGACGATAATTTATGCCATTCATTCATTAGCTTTTCATACTGTTTTTGTAATTTATCTAGTTTTGAGAGTGATTTAAATATTCCAAACATAATTATAAGTGTTTAGTGATTTTTTTACTCAAAGGTTTTGTTATTGAATAAAAATAATCAACAAGATTGCCCTCAGGATTTATTAGATATTTTTGGAAGTTCCATTTTACATTGGAGTCCTTCAAACCATTAAAAATTTTATCTGTAAGCCATTTATAAAGTGAATGTTGTTTACTTCCTTTGACATCAATTTTTTCAGTAATTAGAAAATCTACACCATAATTTACTTGACAAAACTCTTGAATTTCAAATGCGTTTCCTGGTTCTTGACTACCAAATTGATTGCAAGGAACACCAATGACTACCAATGTTTCTTTATAAGTCTCATAAAGTTTCTGAAGTTCTTTATATTGCGGTGTAAAACCACATTTTGAAGCTACGTTAACAAGCAACATATGCTTTCCTTTAAATTCAGATAACTTAATTGGTTTACCTTGTAAACTGTTTATCTCAATATTGTAAATAGAAACTTTAGAGTTAGTATTATGTTTCTTTTCGGATGCAAATAAATTCCCTATAATAGATTTCTTTTTTTTCATGAGTTAATTATTAATAGTCAAAAATACTAATTGTTTAATTATTACTAATTAAGGTTAAACAAAATTTAACAATACTTTTAGTTTATCTAATGTTACGTTTTGATAAAGAGTGTAGTTAAAAATCCAATTTGATTGTTTATTAAGTAGTTTAATCAATACAATTCCAGACAAGCGTTTAATTGGTTCATTGGTTGAAGTCCTGTTCTAATATTACTTATTAGAGTCACATTTTAGCCAAGAAAGAAGTATTATTTAAACAGACAATATTCTTATTTAAGGTTTTATTAACATTTAGCAAATTTCCTTATTCGTAAATTAGCGTACTTAAAATTATAACCATTAAATAATAATACAAATGAAAAAATTACTATTAATAATGTTGGTATTTACGATGTCTTATGCTGTAAATGCACAAATTAGCACACCTGCACCAAGTCCTGCTGCTAAAATAGAGCAGAAAGTTGGGTTAACAGATGTGACTATTGAATACTCTCGTCCTGCCATGCGAGGGAGAACAATATTTGGTGATCTTGTACCTTACGGAAAGGTTTGGAGAACAGGAGCTAATGCTAGAACTAAAGTGACGTTTAGTGAGGATGTTACCGTTGGTGATAAAATCGTAAAAGCAGGATCTTATGCTATCTTAACAATTCCACAAGCATCAAAATGGGAAGTTGTTTTTTACACCGATTATCAAGGAGGTGGTGCACCACAAGAATTTGACGAAACAAAAGTGGCAGCTCGTGTGATGTCTGATATTTATCCTATGGAAATGGACATTCAATCCTTTACAATTTCTATTGATGATGTTACAAGTAACGGAGCAGTGATAGGATTGTTATGGGAACGTGCTTATATTCCTGTACCATTTACAGTACATACAGATAAGGCTGTTATGGCTTCTATAGAGTCTGCTTTAGCTGGACCATCTGCTGGTGATTATTATGCTGCTGCAAGTTATATGCATAGTGAAGGTAAAGATGCTAGTAAAGCAAAAATATATATTGACAAAGCGATGAGCAAAATGGAAAAACCTGCTTTTTGGCAATTAAGACAACAGTCTTTAATATATGCTGCTGCTGGAGATAAAAAAGGAGCAATTGCCATTGCTAAAAAATCATTGGCTGCTTCTGAAGAAGCTAAAAATGCTGACTACATTAAGATGAATAAAGAATCACTTGCTGAGTGGATGCAATAGATTTTAAAAAATATATTTGAAAAAGCGAGCCATTTGGCTCGCTTTTTTTTGTTTATAAGTTTGTTTCCAATATGTTAGAATCCTTAGTAAATTAGCAGAACACAGATATGAAGCATTAGACCGATTGATATCAATAAAATTAACTTCAACCTAAAATATCAAAAATGAGAAAACTACTACTGTTATCAATGTTAATGATTGTGTTTTCTACCGTTTCAAATGCTCAAGAAAAAACGGCAATCATTTGTGGTAAACTTATTACGGCTGAAGATAGTAAGGTTTATACCAATACAGTGATTGTTATTGATGCAGATAAAATTGTAGAAATTGGTGCTAAAGACATTATTAAGTCAGATTACAAAGTTATAGATTTATCAGAATACACAGTACTTCCTGGATTAATAGACGCTCATGTGCATCCTTTAATATATGGTGATAATTATCAAGGAAACCATCTAAAAGGGTCATCTGCCTTTAACGCACTTAGAGGTTTGAAAACTGTACAAAATTGGTTGGGTGAAGGCTGGACGTCAATAAGAATTGCTGGTGACGCTGACACACAATATGCTCATTTTGAAATCAGAGATGCTATCAATAATGGCTTGTTTAAAGGGCCAAGAATATTTGGAGCAGGACATTATTTATCTGTTACTGGAGGAGGAGGAGATATTAATTTTATGTCTCCTGAGCAATCAATTATAGCTGATGGATTGGTGGTAGATGGGAAAGATGAAATTCAAAAAGCTATTAGAAAAGAAATTAAAAACGGAAGTGATTGGATCAAGATTTTGGTTACTGGAGCTTTTATGTCTGAGGGCGATAACCCTCAAAATATTCATTTTAGTGATGAAGAAATAATTACAGCAATAGAAGAAGCAAAAAGAAGAGAAGTTCCTGTTATGGCTCATGCACATGCAACTGAAGGAATTAACAAAGCAATAAAATTTGGCGTAAGATCTATAGAACATGGTACGTTCTTAAACGATGAAAGCATTGACCTGTTTTTAGAACATGATGTATTTTTAATTCCAACTGTGTATATTGGTGAATATGGTCTTGAAGCATGGAAAGACAGTGAAGCTCAATCAAAGAATTATGAGTTGACAAAAAAATATCGCGATTCATATTGGAAAATGTATAAGAAAGCAATACAAAGAGGTGTGAAAATTGGAGTAGGTTCTGACAATGTTGGTTTTCCTCCAAATTTTGCAGCTAAAGAATTCAGAGTACTTGTTGATTTAGGCATGTCACCTTTACAAGCCATTTTAGCTGGTACTCAGGTAAATGCAGAATTACTGATGATGGATGATAAAATAGGAAGTATTAAGGTTGGTAAACTGGCAGATATTATAGCTACAAAAGAAAACCCTCTTGATGACATTTCTGAGTTAACAAGAGTGAAATTTGTAATGAAAGGTGGAGAAGTAATTAAGAATATTGAATTGAAAAGGCAGGAATGACAGCTAAAGATATTTACTTGCGATTCTTGTTTCTTTTATTATAATTTTTATCACCTCTAGTTTTAGGCTTCTTGTACTTATTGGCAATCTTAAATTTATAAGAACCTCCTAAATTTTCTTTGGAGTTCTTTTCAGACTTATCATGAAATGCTGGTCCAGGAGCATCCTCATCAACGTTTCGTTTTAAAGGATTGTAGTGTTCCTTGTGGTGTGGTCGTTCTTCTTCTATAAGTTCTTTAGAGATTTCAATGGCATCAGGCAATTCTGATACTGCAATTTTCATCTGCATTAACTCTTCAATATCGCTTATGGCTTCTTGTTCTGCTTCTGTGCTAAATACCAAAGCATGACCTTCTTTTTCAGCACGACCTGTTCTACCAATTCTGTGCATGTAATTTTCTGGATAATCAGGTGTATCAAAATTAATAACATGCGATATGTTATCAATATCCAAACCACGAGCCATCACATCTGTAGCTATTAATATTCGGTTGTCTCCAGCTTCAAAATTTGAAATACTGCGCAGCCTGTAGTTTTGTGTTTTGTTTGAGTGTATCACAGAAGATTGACCATAGAAAGATTCTTCCATTTGGTCAAACAAACGGTCTGCCATACGTTTATAAGCAACAAAAATCAATACTTTATTATAGGTTTCGGTATCGCTCAATAAATGATTCACCAAATTAACTTTAGTATAAAAATTAGGTACATTATAACGTTCTTGAGAAATGTTCTCTAAAGGTGTACCAGACACTGCAATTGAAATGCGTTTTGGCTTTACAAAAAACCCATTAATCAATTCATCAACATCTTTTGTCATCGTTGCCGAAAACATAATATTTTGTCGTCTTTGTGGTAAAATGTCAAAAATATTTAATAATTGGTGTCTAAAACCAAGGTCAAGCATCACATCAACTTCATCAATCACTAATTTCTTAATAGACTTCAATTGTAATACATGAGTCAGTGCCAAATCATACAATCGTCCTGGAGTTGCTACCAAAACATCCAAACCTTCTGCAATTGCTTGCTTTTGAGTATTGATGTTAGTGCCTCCATATACACCTAGAATTCTAAAATTGGTGTATTTAGCCATTTTTTCAAATTCCTCAACCACTTGCACAACCAATTCACGTGTTGGTACTAACACCAAAACACGAGGATTATCTTGTGTGCTAAAAGGTAATGTCCTTAAAATAGGTAAAGCATAAGCGAAGGTTTTTCCTGTTCCTGTTTGGGCAATACCAACAACATCTTTGCCAGCACTAATAACACTAAACGATTCTACCTGAATAGGAGTAGGACGTTCAAAGCCCAAATCGTCTATGGCATTACGTAAAGGAGTAGTTAAGTTTAAATCTGAAAAATGAGCCATCGTTATTTTTGGTGTTCTCTTAAAAGTATTTTTGGCGAATTACATCTGTCAATTAAAAAACAATATAAACCATCAGATGAAAGTCACGCTAAAAAATTAAGGCACAAAGATATGGTATTCTGTATTAACGTCCTTATTTATTATAACTTTGCAGACTTATAATTAAATGCATTTTTAACCTTGCGCACAAAGCAAACTCATCACATTTCAAATACTGAAGTATTTAAGCAGCAGTTGTTGTTATGGAGCCAGCAGTTTGACTCTGTAGTTTGGTTGGACTCTAATAATTATAGTGACAATCAGCTACAATATGATGCAATTTTGGCTGTTGATGAATTTACGAGTATTCAAACCGATTATGAACATGCATTTGATAAGTTAAAGGAATATCAAGGCATTACCAAGGATTGGGTTTTTGGTTATTTAACCTATGATTTAAAGAATGACGTTGAAGCCTTGAGCTCTGCAAATTTTGATGGTTTAGGGTTTCCAGAGTTATACTTTTTTCAACCTCAGAAGTTGTTTTTATTAAAAGGAAATACTCTTGAAGTGCAGTACTTACGACTGGTTGATGATGAAATTGATTTTGATTTGAATGCCATACACCATTGCGAGGAGTGTCAGTCTGAGCCTGTCGAAGACAAACAAAGAGGCAATGAATCTAATCCAATAAAAATTCACCTAAGAATTCACAAGGATGAATATTTTGAAAAGGTTAACACCTTGTTGAATCATATCCATAGAGGTGATATTTACGAAGCTAATTTCTGCCAAGAGTTTTATGCAGATCATACAGAGCTTAATGCCTTAGAAACGTATAACAAACTAAATACAATTTCAAAACCTCCTTTTGCGACGTTTTTAAAGCTTAATGACAAGTATTTGCTATCAGCATCTCCAGAACGTTATATAAAGAAGGAAGGCAATACTATAATATCACAGCCTATTAAAGGAACAGCAAAGCGCTCGGTTGATTTAGAGGAAGATAAATTACTTAAAAAGCAATTAGAAAATGATCCAAAAGAACGTAGTGAAAATGTTATGATTGTTGATTTGGTTAGAAATGATCTATCAAAAACAGCCATAAAAGGAAGCGTCGAAGTGAAAGAACTTTGTAAGGTTTATACTTTTGATCAAGTGCATCAAATGATTTCCACGATTGAAAGCAAAGTAGATAATAATCTATCACCAGTTGATATTATCAGAACGACGTTTCCAATGGGAAGCATGACAGGAGCGCCTAAAATTTCAGCCATGAAAATAATTGAAGAATTGGAAGAAACCAAACGTGGCCTATATTCTGGAGCTGTTGGTTATTTTTCACCTGAAGGTGACTTTGATTTTAATGTGGTCATCAGAAGTATTTTATATAATGCTTCAAAACAATATGTATCGTATTCAGTTGGAGGTGCTATTACGGCAAAAAGCGATCCTTTAAAAGAGTATGAGGAATGCTTGATTAAAGCAAAAGCGATGCGAGAAGTTTTAGAGAGTTAATAAGTAAAAAGGGATTAGGCAAAAGTTGTAAATTTGTAATATGAAGAGTTATAGAGATTTGATTATAATAAATGAATTGTCAATTGAAGCTGAAAAAATGTTAAATTCACTAATAAATAAATTAAGTAGCTAATAACAAACCAATGCCTTTTAACTAATTACTTTTCCCTTGTATAAAAAACTCAATGAGCATATCAATCAAAGCTTCCCTTTCCTAAAAGAAAGCAAGATTCTTATTGCTATTTCTGGAGGAGTTGATAGTGTTGTACTTGCGTATTTGTGTAAACAGATGAACTTAAATATTGCATTAGCTCATTGCAATTTTAATCTTAGAGATAAAGAAAGTGATGCTGATGAGGATTTTGTTTTGGAACTTGCGAAAGATTGGGATTTGGAGGTTTTTATTGAGAACTTCAATACTAAGCAGTTTGCAATAGATAAGAAAATAAGTACACAAATGGCAGCCAGAACATTGCGCTATTTTTGGTTTGATGAAATTGCTTCACAATTAGGATTCAATTATATTTTAACGGCACATCATGCTGATGATAATTTTGAGACTTTCTTAATTAATTTATCCAGAGGAACAGGATTAGATGGCTTGTTGGGAATTCCTAGTATGAACAAAAATATAATAAGACCGTTGCTGCCTTTTAAACGCGACGATATTGAAAAATATGCAAAGCAAAAAGGTTTAAAATGGCGAGAAGATAGTAGCAACTCTTCTACTAAATATTTGCGAAATAAATTGAGACATGATGTGATTCCAATCTTAAAAGGAATCAATCCACAATTACTTCAAAATTTTGAAAAAACGCAACAATACTTAAATGATATAAAATCAATAGTAGATGAAGGAGTAAACGACGTAGCAAAGAGAGTGGTTAGTAAAACCAGTAATGATGGTATTGCTTTTAATATCAAAGAGCTTCAGCAACTGAGCAATACTAAAGCATATCTTTATGAATTGCTTAATGGTTACGGATTTACACAATGGGAAGATATTCTTGATTTATTAACTGCACAACCTGGAAAGCAAGTGTTTTCAAATACCCATCGTTTATTTAAAGATCGCGATTATTTAATCTTATCAGAAATTGATGAGTTACCTGATGAATCTATTAAAATTCAAGAGTCACAATCACTTGTATTAACATCTTTTGGTAAGCTACTAATTACCAAAATTGATACTATTAATGAGACTTCAAAGCATATTGCTTATGTTGATGCTAACCTTTTAAAGTTTCCATTAACCTTGAGACAATGGCAAGAAGGTGATTATTTTTATCCTTCTGGAATGACAGGAAAAAAGAAGTTGAGTAAATATCTTAAAGATGAAAAATTTTCCTTGTTAGATAAGGAAAATTTGTGGTTACTATGCTCAAGTGACGAGATTGTCTGGGTTTTGAATCATCGCACTGATAATAGATTTATAGTGACTGAAGACACAAAAGAAATTCTAAAAATAGAAACTAAGTAAATGATAGAGCAAGGTCAAATAGTAGATATAAAGAGCAGACGCATTTACAAAGGCGAAATTGAGCACAAACACGGAAAAATTGTGTCTATTGTTGAAAAAGACCATAATGTAAATCATTATATCATACCTGGATTTGTGGATGCTCACATTCATATTGAAAGCTCTATGTTAGTTCCAAGTGAATTTATGCGTTTTGCCATTAAACATGGAACGGTTGCAACGGTTTCAGATCCTCATGAAATTGCTAATGTGCTTGGTGTAGAAGGCGTGAAATTCATGATTGAAAACGGCAAACGAACACCCTTTAAGTTTCATTTCGGAGCACCTTCATGTGTGCCTGCAACAAGTTTTGAATCAGCAGGAGCTGTTATTGATTCTGATGGCATCAGAAAATTATTAGCAAATGGCGATGTGAAATATCTAGCTGAGATGATGAATTATCCAGGGGTTATTTATGATGACGATGAGGTCATGAAAAAAATAGCTTGGGCAAAACACTATAACAAACCAGTTGATGGGCATGCTCCTGGTTTAAGAGGAAATGATTTAACGAAGTATATTAATGCTGGAATTACAACTGACCACGAATGTTTTACTTATGAGGAAGGTTTGGAGAAACTGCAAAAAGGAATGAAAGTGCTAATACGAGAAGGAAGCGCAGCAAAGAACTTTGAAGCTTTAATAGATTTGCTACCTGAGCATTATGAAAATATGATGTTTTGTAGTGATGATAAACATCCAGACGATTTATTACTAGATCATATAAATAAACTATGTGCTCGTGCTATTGCCAAAGATATGGACGTTTTTAAAGTATTGCAAGTGGCTTGCATAAATCCTGTTGAGCATTATAATTTGGATGTTGGGCAGTTACAAGTTGGTGATGCAGCAGATTTTATTGTGGTTGAAGATTTGGTCAATTTTAAGCCAGTAAGTACGTATATAAATGGTCATCGCCTGTATCATAATGGAGCAACGTTTATTAAACCAATTTCATTTGACAAACCAAATAATTTCAATACCTCCAAAAAAGACGTATCAGATTTCAGATGTGAGTCAAATACTGAAAAAATAAGAGTTATTGAAGCCTTAGAAGGTCAATTGATAACCAATGAACTTGTTGAAAATGTTACCATTGCAGATGAAAATTTAGTTTCAAATGTCGATAATGACATTTTGAAAATGACAGTCGTAAATCGTTATCAAAATCAAAGTCCTGCAATAGCCTTTATAAAGAACTTCGGTTTAAAAGAAGGTGCTATTGCATCCTCTGTTGGACATGATTCACATAATATTATTGCCGTTGGAGTTTCTGACGAAGCCATTTGTAAAGCAGTAAATTTAATAATTGAACATAAAGGAGGTATTTGTGCGGTGTCTGATTCCGACGAAAAAATCCTTCCACTTCCTGTTGCAGGTATTATGAGCGATAAAGACGGTAAGACTGTTGGATTACAATATGCTGAGTTGGATAATATGGCAAAACAGTTAGGAAGTACTTTACATGCTCCTTATATGACTTTATCTTTTATGGCGCTTCTTGTAATTCCTTCATTGAAATTAAGTGATAAAGGGTTGTTTAATGGTCAAAATTTCACATTTACATCATTAGAAGTTAATTAATATATGCCAATAGTTACATCTACTTATAGAGCACCTTTTTTTTTTAGAAGCGGATTCGTTTCTACTGTTTACTCTGGTTTAGTAAGAAGAGTCAAATTAGATCAAAAGCGAGAACGTATCACGCTCAGTGACAATGACTTTTTAGATTTAGATTGGAGTTATGCAAATGAAAAGACAAATAAAGTTATTGTCTTGCTTCATGGTCTTGAAGGAAATGGTCAGCGACCATACATGGTTGGCCCAGCAAAATTGTTTAATGAACAAAACGTTGACGCAGTTTGTGTAAACTTTAGAGGTTGTAGTGGAGAACACAATTTGAAATACAGGAGTTATCATTCAGGAGCAACAGAAGATTTGGTTGATATTGTTAATCACTTAATTAACACAAAACATTACTCTGAAATTTATTTTCATGGAATAAGCTTAGGAGCGAATATGATTTTAAAATATTTAGGTGAACGAGATAATGTGCCAACTGAGATAAAAGGCGTCGTTGCAGTTTCTGTGCCTTGCGATTTAAATGGGTCTAGTATTGAACTGCATTCTTTTAAAAATATACTCTACCACGAAAATTTTAAGAGATACTTAGTTAATAGACTCAAAATAAAACAAAGTCAACATACTGATAATCTAAGTATTAAAAGCATTAAGTCAATTAAAACTTTAAGGGATTTTGATAATATTTACACATCAAAGGCTCATGGTTTTCAAGATGCAGATGATTATTATAAGCAGTGTAGTAGTTTGCAATTTCTATCAAATATTAAAGTCCCAACTCTAATTATTAATGCTTTAAATGATTCTTTCTTATCACCAGAATGTTTCCCAATAAAACAAGCTAAAGAAAACAATAATCTTCATTTAGAAATGCCAAACCATGGAGGTCATGTTGGATTTATTAAGCTTAATGGTTATTATTATAATGAAACACGAGCTGTTGATTTTCTATTAAAGGAAAAATAAAATAAATCCTTCCGAATTTTTTAGGTAAACATCTATCGAGATTAACCGAACTGCATTAAATATTTCGCAATTTCATACCATAGTTATTGGGCACGATAGTTATCGTTTTATTGAAAAGAGTGGTACAGTTTCATTCATATGTTAAACTCATTTCTTTATTATAAGTCATATCTAGAGTTTGTCTATATTTAAAGAATTAACCAACCAATCTGATGAAATACATTCTTAGCATTGCCTTTTTTTTAAGCTGTTTTCAGCTATTTTCTCAAAATCAGGATAAGGTATCAGTAGCCTTTAACGACGACACAATTCCAGAAGCAATAAAAAAAATTGAAAGTGCAACAAGCTTTCAATTTTTCTATTTAAATGAGTGGTTTGGTGATGAGCGTATAAATGGTAATTATACAAATGAATCCATTGAAGTGGTCTTAAATGATGTTTTTAAGAATACAGTTCTAAATTTTTATATCTACAAGGGAAAAAGCATTATCCTAACTAAAAATAATGTTATATACGATTCGTTGTCGAACACCTTTTTTGATATTATCCCTGAGGAAGAAAGAGTAAAAGAAGTTGAAGCAGAAAAGGAAGCTGAGGTGGTTTCTAATCCTGTTTTTTATAAAGAAGAAGAGGTTACTGCTGTAAAAGTAACTGATACAATTACTCCAGTTAAAATTGGAAAAGAAGAAAAAACACCAACTCAAGAAAAATATAAACTTACTGGTTATGTAAGAAATGTTAAAGGAGAGCCTTTATCAAATATTTCTGTGTCTGTACAAGGCAAAGATATTGGTACAGCAACTGATAACAATGGGTTCTATACCCTTGAATTAAATACCGGAACTTACACAATTGTAACAAGTTCTTTAAATACAAAAAGAGGTAGAAAACGTGTTGTTTTATATAACGATGGTGTTTTAGATTTTAGTTTAGAAGAAAGTTTTGAAACACTTGATGAAGTTTTAATTGAAGCAGAAGTAGATAGAAATGTAAGAGAGACCATTACTGGTTTAACTAAAATTGAAGTTGAAGAAATTAAGAATATTCCTTTAGTTCTAGGAGAAAGAGATATTTTAAAAGTAGCTACAACGCTTCCTGGGATTGCTGTTGCTGGAGAAGGGTCTAACGGTTATAATGTAAGAGGAGGTAAAACAGATCAGAATCTTATTTTGTTAGATGATGCTGCAATTTATAATCCTTCACATTTATTCGGAATTTTTTCAGCTATAAATCCATTTACAACTGGTGAAGTAAATATTTACAAAGGTAATTTGCCATCAGAATATGGAGGACGACTATCATCTGTATTTGATATCAGCTCTAAAGATGCCAATACCAAGGAATTTGCTGGAGAGGTTTCAGTTGGTCCTGTTACTGGAAATGTAACTTTAGAATTGCCTGTTATAGAAGATAAAGCAGGAATAATGGTTGGTGCAAGAGGCGCTTATGCTGGCTGGATTTTAAGATCATTAGACGAAGAACAACTTAAGAATAGTGAAGCATCTTTTTATGATGTAATTCTGAAATATAATCATGAAATAAGTGAAAAAGATGATTTTAGAGCATCAGCTTATTATAGTAAAGATAGGTTTAGCATTACTTCCGATTCTATTTATGGTTATAGCAACAGATTGTTTTCAATAGGATGGAATCATGAAATAAATTCAAATCATGATTATGAAATTATCTTATCTAATAGTGAGTATAAATTTGATATAGAATACGATGGCGATTTCACTAATGATTTCGATTTAAATTATAAAAACACTGAAACTGAGCTAAAATTAAAATTTAATTATACACATGATGATGAAAAACGTTTTAATTATGGTCTGTCTGCTAAGCTTTATGGTATAGAGCCAGGAGAGGTAAACCCATTAGGACCAGAGTCCATAATTGAAACAAGAAGGGTTGAAAAAGAGAAAGGCCTTGAAACAGCATTATTTGTATCAAGTGATATTGAAATAAGTGAAAAATTTGCGATCGATGCAGGATTGCGATATTCGTTTTACTCATTCTTAGGAAGTGCTACACAGCGAACATATACTGCTGGACTTCCTAAAAGTGATGCAACTTTGGAGGAAACCCTAACTTTTGGCAACAATGAATTTGTTAAAACTTATGGAGGATTAGAAGCGCGTGTTTCAGGAAGATATTTATTAGCAGAAGACTTCTCAGTTAAGGCTAGTTATAATAATACTTTTCAATACATACACACTTTGTCTACAAATACAACAGTGTCTCCAACAGATACATGGAAATTGTCTGACATGAATGTTAAGCCTCAACGAGCACAGCAGATAACATTAGGACTTTATAAAAACTTTGAAGACAATATGTACGAATTTAGTTTAGAAGGCTATTATAAAACATACAATGATATTTTAGACTATAAGGTTGGAGCTCAATTACTATTAAATGAACAACTTGAGACTGAAGTGTTGCAAGGTGAAGGAAGAGCTTATGGGATTGAATTTTTAATTAAAAAGAACAAAGGTGTTTTTAATGGTTGGCTAGGTTATACATATTCAAAATCTGAGATTAAACTAGATAGTGAGTTTGCTGAAGAGCGTGTTAATGGAGGCGATTACTTTCCAGCTAATTATGATAAACCACATGATTTTAGCGTCGTTGCTAACTATAAATTAACAAAGCGATTTAGTTTCTCAGGTAACTTTGCTTACCAAACAGGTCGTCCAGTAACATATCCTGTTGGAACTTATATTTTTAATGGCGCAGAATATGTATTGTATAGTGACAGAAATAAATTCAGAATTCCAGATTATTATAGGCTAGATATTGGTTTTAACTATGAAGGTAATCATAAAATCAAAAAATTCGCACACAGTTTCTGGAACATTTCTATTTATAATGTGCTAGGAAGAAACAATCCTTATTCCGTGTTTTTTGTAACTGATGATGGACAAGTAAAGGCTTACCAAAGCTCTATATTTTCAGTTCCAATACCAACTATTACTTATAATTTTAAGTTTTAAGATAGCTTAGTTATGATAAAAAGAATTTCACATATAGCAGCAATAGTAATTTTAATTACAGCATTAAGTTGTGTTGAAGAAATTCCGCTAGAAACACAAACCTTTGAGAGCTTATTAGTGATAGAAGCAACAATAACAAACGAAATTAAGCAGCAGGAAATCAAACTGTCTAGATCGTTCAAGTTTGGAGATACAATTCCTAGTCAAGAAACTGGAGCAACCGTTAAAATTATTGATGATGTAATAAATACCTATGCATTTTCAGAATCAGAACCAGGAGTATATAAATCACAATCAGCTTTTGCAGCTCAGCCAAATAGAAATTATGCATTATCAATTGTCACAACAAATGGGAATGAATACACATCTAGTGAAATGCAATTAACACAACCAACGTCTATTGATAGTCTTTATGTTGAAAGAGATTTTAATGAGAATGGAATTGAAGGAGTTTCTGTTTATGTTGATAGTTTCGATCCTAATTCCAATTCACACTATTATAGATATGATTATGAAGAAACATATAAGGTTATTGCGCCGTTTTACTCACCATTAGAGCTTGATCCGATTTCTTTTGAATTGAGCTTAAAAGAAGAACAAGAACAAATTTGCTATGCCAAAAATAATTCAAAAGAGATAATTATCACTAATACAAAGGCTTTTACTGAAGATAGAGTAGAAAGATTTAGAGTGAGGTTTCTTAAGAGGAGCGATTACAGTATTTCACATAGATACAGTATTTTGGTGACTCAATATGTGCAATCAAGAGAAGCGTATTCATTTTATGAAGCTCTAAAAAAGATTTCAAGCATAGAAAGTATTTTATCAGAAACTCAACCAGGATTTATTCTTGGAAATATTATTTCAAAATCTAACTCTGATGAAAAGGTGTTTGGTTTTTTTGATGTGTCTTCAAGTCATTCTAAGCGTGTATATTTTAATTATGCAGATCTGTTTCCTGGGGAAGCATTGCCTTTTATTAGTTGTCCATTTATTGCTCCAGACATACCAGCTTTAATTTATCGTTTAGATAATGGTTTTAAATATTTTGACATGAATGCAGGTCAAATAATGGATGGTGGTCCGTTTTTATTGGTTAGTCCAATTTGTGGTGATTGCACTTTCTTAGGTGAAAATACACTACCTAGTTGGTGGATAGATTAAATAATATATAATTAGAACTCTAAATTTTGAAAAGAACAACAACATGTTTAATAACCTTTGTGTCAGTCATTTTAGTGGCTATGGCAAGTTGTGTTGAAGAAATCCCTTTGCAAACAGAATTTTTTGAAAGCGTATTAGTTGTTGAAGCAACCATTACCAATGAAAATAAGCAACAAGAAATTAAACTTTCGAGATCTTTCAAGTTTGGAGATACAATTCCTAGTCAAGAACCTGGAGCAACCGTTAAAATTATTGATGATTTAATGAATACCTATTCGTTTACTGAAACTCAAGTAGGCATTTTCAAGTCGCAGACAAATTTTGCAGCGGAACCAAATAGAGTCTATAATTTGTCTATAACAACTTCAGATGGAAAACAATATGGTTCAACAGAAATGCAATTAACTCAACCGACGTTAATAGATAGTTTATATGTTGAAAGAGACTTTAATGAAAATGGGATAGAGGGTGTCTCTGTTTATGTAGATAGTTATGATCCAACAGCAAGCTCAAAATACTACAGGCATGAGTATGAAGAAACCTATAAAATAATTGCACCAATGTATTCGCCTTTAGAGATGATATCCAATAATGTAGAGTTTCCAATTTTCCCAGAAGATCAACCAGCATGGGAAACTATACAAGATTTGGTTGACTTTGTTGTTACTACACAACTTAGACCTGAACAAGAACAGATTTGCTATAATACCATAAAGTCTACTTATATCATGTTAGAGAATACGAATGATTTATTAGAAGATAAATTAGATAAGTACAGAGTTGGTTTTATCGGAAGGGATAATGCAGAAATTATGTATAGATACAGCATTTTGGTGAAACAATTTGTCCAGTCCAGACAAGCATATTCTTTTTATGAAATATTGAAAACACAATCTATATCGGAAAGTGTGTTTTCTGAAACACAACCTGGATTTATTGAAGGAAATGTATTCTCTTTAGATAATTCAAGAGAAAAAGTAATTGGTTTTTTTGAAATTGCGTCAGTTGACTCTAAGCGTGTATATTTTAATTATGCCGATTTATTTCAGGGTGAAGATTTACCACCTTACTTTATTACTTGTGATGATTTTCATATACCAGACGTAATCAGGGCTGACCCATTAACTGGTATATGGTTAAGTTCTCCACTAGCAGATGATATAAAATATAGAGATTACCAATATTTTGATGACAATCAAGGTGGTTATCTACCATATAGACTCGTTGTAAATGTATGTGGAGATTGCACATTTCTTGGAGATAATGAAGTACCTGATTTTTGGGTAGAATAAATAATAAAAAAAAATATTTTGAATAAAAGCACAACACAGATTATTAAAAGCCTAGTCATAATATCAATTATGGTAACTGGCTGCGTTGATGAAATCCCTTTAGAAACAACAAACTTTGAAAGTGTCTTAGTTGTTGAAGCGACCATTACCAATGAGAATAAGGAACAAGAAATTTTACTATCTCGTTCGTTTATGTTAGATAGTATTCCAGTCCAAGAATCTAATGCTACTATGGTAATAACTGATGATGCTTTGAATTCTTACACGTTTTCAGAAACAGAACCTGGAGTATATAAGTCAAATTCAACATTCGCAGCACAACCAAACATGAACTACACCTTATCAATTACTACCTCAAATGGAAGTCAATATGGTTCAACAGAAATGCAATTAACCCAATCTACATCTATTGATAATTTATATATAGAAAGAGATTTTAACGAAAATGGAATTGAGGGTGTTTCTGTATATGTAGATAGTTATGATCCAACAGGAGCTTCAAAATTTTATAGACATGAGTATGAGGAAACATATAAAATTATTGCGCCTCTATATTCACCAGAAGAATTAATTTCAAATGGTGTTGAGTTTCCAATTCTACCTGCAAATCAACCAAATTTTGGTAGCATACAAGAGCTCATGGATTTTTTGGTAACCAGACAATTAAGGGCAGAACAAGAACAAATATGCTATAATACTGTGGCATCTAACACTATAATTACCACTAATACAAATAATTTATTAGAAGACAATTTAGATAAATATAGGGTCAGATTTATAGGTAGAGATAATTCTGAAATCATGCATAGATATAGCATATTAGTAAAGCAATATGTACAATCACTAGAAGCTCATACTTTTTATGAAACGTTAAAAACACAATCTCTATCAGAAAGCGTGTTTTCTGAAACACAACCTGGGTTTTTAACAGGTAATGTATTTTCTGAAAACAACTCTAATGAAAAAGTGGTAGGATTTTTTGAAGTGTCGTCAGTAGATTCTGAAAGAGTGTTTTTTAACTATTCAGATTTATTTATTAACGAAGAGCTTCCTCCTTATTTTGTTCAATGTGATGATTTCTTTAAGCCAGATATTCTAACGGTTGATATTTTATCAGGTATTTGGACAGGTTCACCGCTTGTACAAGCTATTAATGATGGATTTCAATATTTTGATAGCGAAGGTGATCCGCCTTACAGACTTGTGTTAAATGTTTGTGGAGATTGTACAAATTTGGGTAATAATACAGTTCCAGATTTCTGGGTAGATTAAGAGTATAATAACAATATATTTTGAATAAAAACGCAGCAAGTATTATTAGAAGCTTAGTCATAATGTTAATTATGACAACTAGCTGCGTTGATGAAATTCCTTTAGAAACTGAAAGTTTTGAAAGTATTTTGATTGTTGAAGCTACCATAACAAATCAAAATAAACAACAAATAATTTTGTTATCTCGCTCCTATAAATTAGGAGGTAGTGGACCAATTAAAGAATCTGGAGCTAGCGTGAAAATTATTGATGACGCTATGAATACATATATATTTATGGAAAGTGAACCTGGAAAATATATTTCTCAAGTAGCTTTTGCAGCTCAATCTAATAGAGATTACTCATTATCAATTATAGCTTCTAATGGAAAAGAATATGCTGCAAATGAAAAACAGTTAACTCAACCTACATCAATTGACAATTTGTATGTAGAAAGAGATTTTAATGAAAATGAAATAGATGGTGTTTCAGTATATGTTGATAGTTATGATGCAACTGGCAGTTCAAAATACTATCGTCATGAGTATGAAGAAACGTATAAAATTATAGCACCATTATATTCAACAGAAGAATTAATTTCTAATGGCGTAGAATTTCCGATTTTAGAAGATAATACACCTAATTTTAATTCACTTGAAGAGCTTATAGATTTTCTGGTTACAAGACAGTTAAGAGCAGAACAAGAACAAATATGCTATAAAACGGTAAACTCTAATAGTATAATGCTGGCTAATACATCCAACCTTGCTGAAGATAAGTTAGAAAAGTATAGAGTAAGATTTATAGGCATGAGTAATCCTGAAATTAGACATAGATACAGTGTTTTGGTAAGGCAGTTTGTACAATCTCGTGAAGCTTTTGTGTTTTATGAAACATTAAATGGTTTTTCAGATTCAGAAAGTGTCCTTTCTGAAGACCAACCAGGATTTTTAGAAGGCAACGTGTTTTCAGTTGATAATAAAAATGAAAATGTTTTTGGATTTTTTGAAGTGACTTCAGTTGATGAAAAACGAATTTTTTTCAATTATGAAGATGTATTTCCAAATGAATCTTTGCCTTTATACTTTGTTGATTGTGATGAATTTTATACACCAGCATTATTAAAAGAAGATTTTGCTCACAATTGGATAGGGTCACCTTTAGTTGACGCTATTAATGAAGGTTATCAATTTTTTGATGAAAACGTAGATAGTAACAATTCACCATTTTTATTTGCACCATTTAGACTAGTACTTGAACCATGCGGAGATTGTACTTTTTTAGGCACTAATAACATTCCAGATTTCTGGGAAGAATAACATATAATATTATGAAAAAACAATTATTAATTACTCTATTTCTAGTGGCATCTTACAACCTTACATTTAGCCAATATATATTAAAAAACGCTGAAGATGTAAAGTGGTATCAAGGTATTACTCAAGAAAAAGTAGCTGTGAACCCAAATGCTTCCTTACTTTTTACAGGTGAATCAATGTTTTACAGAGTATACTGTTTCAATAGTAAAACTAATCAATATAGTAATAACAGTAAGATTGCCTATGTAGAATTAGTTGGGCCAAATGAGGTTGTGTTTAAACAGAAAATTAAACTTGATAAAGGGACAGGAGGAAGTGATTTCTTTTTACCAGCTACTGTAAAATCAGGAAACTATAAACTTATTGGTTATACACAATGGATGAAAAATGGGACTAAGGATAATTTTTTTCAGACAGATTTAGTAATTATCAACCCTTATGAGGCAAATGCCAATATTGATGAAGCTGCTTCCATAAATAATAATTTTGATAATAAGGCTCAAACTATTGGTGGCGGGAGTCAAGTAATTTCACTACAAACAGATCAGAAAACCTATAAAGTTAGAGATAAAGTCTCGTTAGATGTTAGTATGCTTGGAAATGGCTTTGGAAATTATTCGGTTAAGGTTCGTAAAAAACGAGAATTTGCCAATATATCAAGCTCGCTTTCTAACACCCCAATAAATCAAAACACAAAAACAGTTAGTCAACCTAAAGCAATAGGAGAATCTATTTTCTTGCCAGAGTTTATTGGTGAAATGATTACTGGTATAGTAACAGACAAAGAAACTGGAAAACCAGCTGCAGGAAAGTATGTTGTGCTTTCTATACTAAGCGATGAGGTATTTCAGGATATTGCCAAAACTAATGATTATGGAGTTTTTTACTTTCAACTAAAAGATAATTACAGTAGTTCTGAAGCACTTGTTCAAGTATTGGGAAAAGATAGAGATAATTACAGTATTGAATCAACTAACCATGAATCAATTGACTACAGTGTTTTAAAGTTTGATAAGTTCCATTTATCAAATGAATATAAAGATATGATAGTTGAAAGAAGCATTCACAATCAAGTTCAAAACGCTTATTTCAGCACAAAACAAGACACTTTAAAAACGGAAATTTATCCACAGCCGTTTTTTGGAAACCCTCCAACTGTCTATCAATTGGATGATTACAAACGCTTTCCAACAATTGGAGAGACATTTGTTGAAGTAATAGATCATGTTTGGGACCAAAAGGCTGAAAATGGAAAACGAAGTATTGATGTTAGAGAACGTGAGTTTGATCCTTATTATGGGATTGATTTAGCACCAATGGTATTGGTAGATGGCGCATTTATTCAAGACCACCAAAGCATTTTAGATTTTGATGCTGACAAAGTGAAAACAATCAAAGTACATCGTGAAGAATACTATTATGGTAAAATTGTATATCAAGGTATTGTTCGTATTGAAACATTTGATGGTAATTACGCTGAAGAGTTATCAGGAGATTACTTGAAAAAGTTTGATATGTTCAGTGCTCAACCTTTAAAGGGATATTTTAATCAAAATTATAGCAAAGCATCAAATAATACAGATAGAACGCCTGATTTTAGAGAACAATTATTATGGTATCCAGATTTTAAATTTACCAAGCGAACAATGAACCTGGAATTTTTCACGTCTGATGTTAAAGGTGAATACGAAGTAATACTGGAAGGTTTTACAAACCTTGGAAAACAAGTTTATGTTAAAGAAAATATTTCTGTTAATTAAAAAGTTGTCACCAATTAATGAATTGAATAGGAAAGTATATAAAAAAAGCGAACCCTCTAGTGACCATACTAAAGGGTTCTTTTTTGTGTAATACCTAAACAACCACAAGTGGTTATTTAAGTGACTGCAAATATAGATTAATAAAACTTGGAAAAACTATTTTACCTGATCTTAAATTCTATAATATTTTATTGACATTTTTTCTTACATTTAAGCAAATCAACTATTTATGCTTAAAAAAGTTTTTGGAAGCGCTGTCTTTGGTGTAGAAGCAACAACAGTAACTGTTGAAGTTAATGTCGATAAAGGTATTGGCTACCATTTAGTAGGACTTCCGGACAACGCAATAAAAGAAAGTAATTATCGTATTGCAGCTGCACTTCAAAACAATGGTTATAAAATTCCTGGAAAAAAGATTATTATTAATATGTCGCCAGCCGATTTGCGTAAAGAAGGTAGTGCGTATGACTTAACCTTGGCAATAGGTGTTCTAGCAGCCTCTAGTCAAATTAAAGCAGAAGATATAGAAGATTATTTAATTATGGGAGAACTGTCGCTTGATGGAAGCTTGCAGCCAATAAAAGGGGCTTTACCAATAGCTATTAAGGCAAGAGAAGAAGGCTACAAGGGTTTTATATTGCCTTTACAAAATGCAAAGGAAGCAGCTATAGTTGGTGATTTAAAAATCTATGGTGTAGACAATATAAAACAAGTTATTGATTTTTTTGATAAAGGTGAAGCATTAGAGCAAACCATTATTGATACTCGTAAAGAGTTTTATAAAAATCTCGATTTTCCTGAATTCGATTTTTCAGATGTTAAAGGGCAAGAGAGCATCAAACGCTGTATGGAAATTGCGGCAGCTGGTGGCCATAATATTATTTTGATTGGGCCTCCAGGAGCTGGTAAAACGATGCTGGCAAAACGATTGCCTTCTATTTTGCCTCCTATGACTTTGCAAGAAGCATTAGAGACTACAAAGATTCATTCAGTTGTTGGACGCGTAAAAGATAATGCAGGACTTATGGCACAACGACCTTTCAGAAGTCCTCACCATACAATTTCTGATGTAGCTTTAGTAGGAGGAGGAGCTTATCCTCAACCTGGCGAAATTTCCTTATCACATAATGGCGTTTTGTTTTTGGATGAATTACCAGAATTTAAAAGAGGTGTTTTAGAAGTTATGAGGCAACCTCTAGAAGACAGAGAAGTCACAATCTCCAGAGCAAAATTCACGGTTACTTATCCAAGTAGTTTTATGTTGGTTGCAAGTATGAATCCTAGCCCTAGTGGTTATTTTAATGATCCTGACGCTCCAGTAACAAGTTCGCCTGCCGAAATGCAACGCTATTTAAGTAAGATTTCTGGACCTTTGTTAGATCGTATTGATATTCATATAGAAGTCACTCCAGTGCCTTTTGAAAAGCTCTCTGATGAGCGCAAAAGTGAAACTTCAGTTGAGATTAGAAAACGTGTAACTGCTGCGCGAGAGTTGCAAACTGAACGTTTTAAGGAATCAAACAAAGTACATTATAATGCACAAATGAATACCAAGCAAATCAGGAAACATTGTAAGCTTGATGGCGCCTCTATGCAATTACTTAAAGTAGCTATGGAACGTTTAAACTTATCTGCTAGAGCTTATGACAGAATATTAAAGGTATCACGTACCATTGCAGATTTAGAAGGTACTCAAGACATTAATGGCAACCACATTAGCGAAGCTATTCAATACCGAAGTTTGGATCGTGAAGGATGGTTGGGTTAAAGGGTGTGATTTGAAATTTTTACTACCTTTAAAAACACTAACTAACCAACAATGATTAAATTTTTTAGAAAAATTAGACAAAAATTACTACCTTTTGTGAATTAACTAACTAATTTCTAACTACAATGGATATCAAAAAAACCATCATCAATCTTTTAGTGTCTCTTATTCTTTCACCAATCATTATTTACATTATTCTAACCATAGCTCGTTTGGCAGGTGCTGATTATGAAATGACTCATGGTGAAACTTGGATAATTTGGGTTCTTATGGCTATTTTAATTAAAATGTCAATTGAAAAGAAAGGCGCTTAAATTTTATTGGAATAAAACTAAAAGTCCAGTAGAAATACTGGACTTTTTTGCGCTAATATAGTTGGGTATATTCTTCTTATCTTTAAAACTAGTTAACCAAGCAACAATGATTAAATTCTTTCGACATATTAGAAAAGACCTTATGGAACAAAACAAAACAAGCAAGTACCTTAAATATGCTATTGGTGAAATAATACTTGTAGTCATTGGGATTTTGATTGCACTGAGTATTAATAATTGGAACGAGGATAAAAAAGAGCAGCAAGAGGAATACTTAGCTTTAAAAAGTCTCCATAGCGAGTTTATCGAAAGCCGTGAACTGTTTAATCAAGGTCAGCGTCATCATGAAATGATATTTGACGGTATGCAATATTTACTTGAAATTCTTGATGCAAATCGAGTGAATGAAACCTTGGTTGATAGCATATATTGGCGCTTGGACAGAAGTGCCTGGAGTTCGGGAACATTTGAACCTTCTAGAGGAATCGTTAACTCCCTGATTAATTCTGGAAAACAGAATATAATCCGTAATGATAGCCTAAAATCACTTTTGATTCAATGGAGTGATCAGGTAATTAGCTTTCAAAATACCGAACGTTTGGCACAAGATTATAAATTCACCTATCTCTTCCCATTAATATCAAAGCTAACTCAATTGCCTTCCAAGCTTAAACGTTCAAATCCTAATCAGAGTAATTTTAGTCATGGTGATGTAGATCTAGATCTTTTACAATCCAAAGTGTTTTATAATTATTTGAATCAATGCTGGGTTTACAGCCAGTCGATTATGGTTGCAGACAAACCAACAAGCAAAGGACAAAAAGTAAAGGAGACCTTAGATAATATTATTTTTATTATCGAAAAGGAACTTGAAAAATAATATCCAAATGATTTATTGAAAAGGATGCTTTCTTGCCAATAGAAATACTCCACGAATTATTTGATTATCTTTAAAAATCATTCAATACCGAAGTTTAGATTGAGACGTTTGACTGGTATAATTATAAAATAATAGCTATTTTAGTAACATAAAATAATAATTTACAATCATGAAAAAAATAATGTTTTTAGTAATCTGTAGTGTGTTATCTCTTGGGTTACATGCTCAAAGTGTTATTGGAGCTTGGGAAATGTATTCAACTTCAGAAAATGGAGACAAAATGAGAAGTGTTGTGATATTTGCTAATGGCTATCAAGTAATTTCAACCTATGATGCTAATTCAGGAAAATTCATTCAATCTAATGGAGGCACATGGCGATTAGAAGGAGATACCATGACTGAAAAAGTAGAGTTTGATACAGTGACTCCTGAACGTGTTGGTAGTGAAGTTAGTTTTAAAGTTGAGATTACTGACAATACAATTCAAATTGTTGATAGCGATATGAAATTAACAAGAATTGATGATGGTACTCCTGGAGACTTACAAGGAGCATGGTTAATGTCTGGTAGAGTGAGAGATGGCAAAGAACAAATGAGAGATACAAGTGGACCAAGAAAAACAATGAAGCTATTATCTGGAACTCGATTTCAATGGATTGCTTACCATACAGAATCTAAAAAGTTTATAGGAACTGGTGGCGGAACTTATACTACAGTAGATGGAAAATATACTGAAAACATTGAGTTCTTTTCAAAAGATGATTCTAAAGCAGGAATAAGCTTAACCTTTGACTATGAACTTATTGATGGCACATGGCAACATAAAGGCTTTTCAAGTAAAGGTGATGCGATGCACGAAATTTGGAGTGTGAGAGAATAAATGGGTCTATATAGCTTTGACAGCGGAGATTGGTTGAGTTAAAAGATATTTCTTTCTCTGTAAAATAATTATACTGTATTAGATTAGATTTGAAGTATTTAAAATCATGAAGCACTCTACTATTATAACTTTTTTAATAATTCTATCAAGTATTGTTAACGCTCAAATTCAAATTGGGTAGGACATTTATGGTGAATATGCTGGAGATAAAGATTTTGTTATTAATGTGTTCTTGATTGTATAAGTAGATAATTAGTGAAGGAATGATACCAATAAAAATCCATAACAAGAGATCTACCCAATAAGGCGAGATACTAAATCTATTTAAAACCCAATCTACAAACTGTAGTAAGGCCCATGCGGCAACCAAATATGCAGCAAAAAATTGAAGTGTTTTGGTTAGTTTCTTTTTGTCAAATTTTTTAGCCATAAAAGGTTAAGAGAACTATGTGTTAGGAATGTTGCTTTATAATTTATGGGAAGATAATAAATAAATAGAAATTAATTGAAATGTTGATTCTCTTAAAATCTTCATTATAATCTAATAACTTATCAACAAACTCAATATGTATATGGTTTTTTCGTTATTTTGGTGACTTAAATTTTAAAATACATAAAACACTATGATCAATCTTAAACGAATCGCTCTAATGGCTTTTACTACATTAGGATTACTAGCTTTTGTAGCTTGTAAAACTGATAAGGCTTCTGGTGATAAATTAGCAATCGAATTTGAAAAATACACACTAGATAATGGCTTGCAAGTAGTTTTACACCATGACAAATCTGACCCAATTGTATCTTTGGCTATACAATATGGAGTTGGTTCAAACAGAGAAAAAACTGGACGTACTGGATTTGCTCACTTATTTGAGCACATGTTATTTCAAGAATCAGAAAATGTACCTCAAGACCAATTCTTCAAAAAAATCCAAGATGCTGGAGGAACACTTAATGGTGGCACCTGGAAAGACGGCACCATTTATTATGAAGTGGTACCAAATAACGCATTAGAAATGGTGATGTGGTTAGAAAGTGACAGAATGGGTTACTTAATAAACACAGTTACTGAGGCGGCTTTTTACAACCAGCAAGAAGTTGTGCAAAATGAAAAAAGACAACGTGTGGACAATAACCCTTATGGTCATACAGGTTGGGTAATAGACAAAGCAATTTATCCAGAAGGACATCCTTATAACTGGCAAGTTATTGGAGAATTAGAAGATCTTCAAAGTGCTACTGTTGAAGATGTCAAGGAATTCTACGACAAGTACTATGGACCAAATAATGCAACACTTGTATTAGCTGGTGATTTTGAAACAGAAGAGGCTAAAGCCTTAATTGAAAAGTATTTTGGTGAAGTAAAACGTCGCCAAGAAGTGGAGCCATTAAAGCCACAACCTGTGACTTTAGCTGAAACAAAGCGTTTATACCATGAAGATAACTTTGCAACTGCGCCTCAATTAAATATGGTATGGCCAACATTACAACAATATACAGATGATGCTTACGCTTTAGATTTCTTAGGTCAATTGTTATCTCAAGGAAAAAAAGCGCCAATGTACAAAGTGCTTGTTGAAGAAAAGGAATTAACCTCTAGAGTTGGAGCGTATAACAATTCACAAGAAATTGCTGGAGAATTTCATATTAGCGTAACCGCAAATTCAGGCAAAAATCTTGCTGAAGTTGAAGATGCTATTTTTGAAGCTTTCAAAAAGTTTGAAGAAGAAGGCATAACAGATGCAGACGTAGAACGTCTTAAAGCAAGTGAAGAGACTAATTTCTATAATGGAATTAGCAGTGTACTAGGTAAGTCGTTTCAACTAGCACAATACAACGTGTTTGCTGGAGATCCTGGATTTATCACTCAAGATATTGAGAATATTAAAGCTGTGACTAAAGAAGATGTTATAAGAGTTTATAATACTTATATTAAAGACAAACCTTTTGTGTTAACGAGTTTTGTTCCTAAAGGGAAATTAGAATTAGCAGCAAAAGATGGTGTTTTGGCTGCAGTAGTTGAAGAAGAAATAAAAGATAATGTAGCGGTTGAAGTGACAGAGCATAATAGTGAGGTTGTAAAAACACCTTCAAATTTTGACCGTTCTATTGAGCCAATACAAGGTCTCTCTCCTAAACTACGTATTCCAACATCATGGACAGCAGATTTATCTAATGAGATGAAAGTATTCGGTATTGAGCAAAACGAATTGCCTTTGGTGAACTTTAGTTTAGTGATTGATGGTGGTCACTTATTAGATTCTTTTGAAAAAATAGGAGTTGCCAATTTAATGACTGACATCATGATGGAAGGTACTGCGACCAAAACGCCACAAGAGTTAGAAGAAGCCATTGAATTGTTAGGTGCAAGTATTAGAATGTTTACTGGTGATGAAGCTATTACTGTTTCTGGTAACACATTAGTTAGAAACTTTGATAAAACGATGGATTTGGTTGAAGAAATTTTACTACAACCACGTTGGGATAAAGATGAATTAAAACGCATTAAGTTAAGTACTATTAACAGTATTAAGCGTTCTGCTGCTAATCCAAACGTAGTAGCCAATAATGTTACCAACAAATTATTGTACGGCGACAAACACATGTTTGCCTATCCAACTTCAGGTACTGAAGAGTCTGTAGAGTCTATTACTATGGACGATTTAAAAGCGTTTTATGAAAAGAATTTTTCACCTTCAGTAAGTAAATTTCACATTGTTGGAAATATTACCAAAGATCAAACTTTAAAAGTTTTACGTGATTTAGAAGCAAAATGGGCAGCTAAAGAAGTAGTGATTCCAACATATCCTCTTCCAACTGAACGTGATAAGGCGTCATTATACTTTGTAGATATTCCAAATGCTAAGCAATCTGTAATTAGTATTGGTTACTTATCTATGGCTCGTACAGATCCAGATTATTTCCCCGCAACAGTTATGAATTATAAACTTGGTGGTTCGTTCTCAGGAAATGTAAACTTGATTTTACGTGAAGAAAAAGGATATACTTATGGAGCTCGTACAGGATTTAGTGGAACAAAAATACCTGGAACATTTGGAGCATCTTCAAGTGTAAGAACGAATACAACCTATGAATCTGTTCAGATTTTTAAAGAAGAAATTGAGAAGTATAAAAACGGAATTTCTCAAGAAGACTTGGATTTCACAAAGAACGCATTGATTAAATCCAATGCACGTCGTTTTGAATCTCAATTCTCATTATTAGGAATGCTTCAAAATATTAGTGCTTATGATTTACCAGCTGATTATATTGCAAGTGAAGAGCGCATTATTGGAGCAATGACATTGGAAGAGCACAAAAGACTTGCAAACAAATATCTGGATGCTTCTAAAATGGGCTATTTGGTAGTTGGAGATGCTGCTACGCAGTTTGAAAATTTTAAAAACGCAGGTTTTGACGAAGTGATTCTTTTAGATAAAGATGCTAAAAAAGTTGAAGTATCTGATATTAAAATGTAAATCAATTTTTAATATTGATTTTATTAAAAGGGTGTGATGAAAATCACACCCCTTTTTTTGTTTGTAAGTGTTGTGTTATGCTGTCATATTAATTCTTAAATTAGCAACAAACACATTTTCATGATTAAATCTTGGTTTAAAAATATTGGTCCAGGCCCATTGGTGGCAGCAGCTTTTATTGGTCCAGGAACAGTTACTTTATGCACAATTGCAGGTGTAAATTTTGGCTACGCTTTGCTTTGGGCAATGGTGTTGTCTATAGTGGCGACCATTGTACTGCAAGAAATGTCAGCGAGATTAGGAATTATTTCTCAAAGAGGTTTGTCGGAAATTATAAGAACAGAGATTAAAAATCCATTATTTAAGATGTTTTCTATAGTTCTAATATTGTCAGCTATTGTTATTGGAAATGCGGCTTATGAAGCTGGAAATATTAGTGGAGGTGTTTTGGGTTTGGAGGCAGTTTTAGGTCATCATTCTGTTGGTATTGGTTCTTTTTCATTGAATTATTTTAGTGTTGCCATAGGTTTAGTAGCATTTATGCTTCTTTATATTGGAAATTATAAAATTCTCGAAAAAGCACTGGTATCATTGGTTATACTAATGAGTGTAGCTTTTTTAATTACTGCAATAATGACCAAGCCTAACTTAATTGAAGTGCTAAAAGGTGTGTTTATACCTAAATTCCCGGATGATAGTATTCTGACTATTATTGGTTTGGTTGGAACCACTGTAGTGCCTTATAATCTATTTTTGCATGCCTCTTTAGTAAAAGAGAAATGGCGTAATAAAAGCGATTTAAAATATGCACAAAAGGATACTATAGTTGCTGTAATTCTTGGCGGAATCGTATCAATGAGCATCATTATATCAGCTGCAGCAGTACAAACTAACGATATTAGCAATGCAGCAGATTTAGCTAAAGGTTTAGAGCCTCTTTTTGGAAGTTTTTCAAAATATTTTTTGGCTATGGGTTTATTTTCCGCAGGTATTACAAGTGCAATCACAGCGCCATTGGCAGCAGCTTTTGTTGCGACTGGTTGTTTGGGATGGTCAACAAAAATGACTGCTAAAAAATTTAGAGCAGTTTGGATTTTTGTTCTAATTGTTGGCGTATTGTCGTCGTCATCTGGAATTAAATCCATCGAAATTATAAAGTTTGCACAAGTAGCTAATGGAATCTTACTTCCTGTTATTGCTGGTTTTCTTATTTGGATAATGAATAAACATTCTGTTTTAGGTGATTATAAAAATACTTTAAGGCAAAATATATTAGGTTTAGTCATTTTATCAATTACTATTTTCTTAGGAATGAAAAGTATATTAAAAGTCTTTGAATTATTATAAATGAAAGATATCTCAATAGATATAAACGCAGATATAGGAGAAGGTATTGGAAATGAATCTGAGCTGATGCCTTTATTGTCGTCTTGTAATATAGCTTGTGGAGGTCATGCAGGAAATATTGAAACAATGAAAATGTGTGTAGAATTAGCAAAACTGCATCAAGTGAAAATTGGAGCTCATCCATCATTTCCTGACAAGGAGAACTTCGGAAGAAAAATTGTTGACATGTCGTGTTCAGCGTTATATCAAACCATTAAAAATCAAGTAAAGGATTTGATGAATGTAGCAAGACTGCAACATACTGCTTTGCATCACGTGAAGCCACATGGGGCATTGTATAACTTGGCTGCAAAAGACAAAAATACTGCTGAGGTTATTGTTGAAGTAATGAAAAGTATTCATTTGCCTTTAACATTATATGTGCCTTATGGTTCCGTAGTTGCTCAAATTGCAATTAAAGCAGGTATTCCGATTACTTATGAGGTTTTTGCCGATAGAAATTATAATGATGATTTATCTTTAGTATCGCGAACACTAGAAAATGCAATTATCACAGATTTAAATACAATGTCAAATCATGTTGAAAACATGATTCATAATAATATTGTAAAATCAATTAATGGAGTAGGAGTTCCTATTAAAGCGCAAACAATTTGTGTGCATGGAGATAATCCTGAAGCAATAGAATTAGTAAAAAAGCTAAGACAGAATTTGATAGATTCTGGAACTAAAATTCAATAATATCTTGAGCGAATTTGAGCTACAATATAAACCCTTTGGACAGCGCTCAATTTTAATTGAATGGCCTCAAATTATTTCAGAAAATATCCTAAAAAGTGTACTTTCTCACAAGCAAAACATTGAAAAATATGATTTTAAACAAAAAGTTTATATAATATCTGCATATAACTCGATATTAATTACTTATGATTCAACTATAAATAATTTCTATAATGAAATTTTAACACTTAAATCATTATTTGTAGGTTACAAAAGTGAAAAAGTGCTACCCTTTAAGTTGTGGAAAATCCCAGTGTGTTATGACCTAGAATTCGGAATAGATTTAGAAGAAATTTCAAAAAAAAATAATGTTTCAATTCCTGATATTATTAGATGTCATACTAGCACAAATTATCGCGTTTATTTTTTGGGATTTTTACCTGGATTTTTATACTTAGGGGGACTCGATAATCAACTTCATTTTCCAAGAAAATCTAATCCAAGATTAAAAGTTAAAAAAGGCTCTGTTGCTATTGGAGGTTCGCAAACAGGGATTTATCCAAATGAAAGTCCTGGAGGATGGAATATTATTGGTAATACACCATTGCATTTATTTGACGTAAATAATGAAAATCCCTGTTTTGCCAAAGCTGGAGATAAAATTCAATTTGTTTCTGTTTCAAAAAACGGATACGAAAATATAATTAGAAATATTCAAACTAATAACTATATAGTGGAAAGTGAGGTGATTAATGATTAAAGTGTTGCATCCTGGTTTTTTCTCTTCCATTCAAGATTTGGGCAGAAAACATTATCAGCATCTTGGAGTTCCGTTTTCTGGAGCTATGGATGCTTATGCTTCAAAAATAGCAAATGTGATTCTTGGTAATGATGAAAACTGTGCAGTCATGGAAATTACGATGCTTGGACCTAAACTAGCATTTGATTGCGATACAGTAATATCTGTTACAGGAGCAAATCTTTCGCCAAGTATTAATGGTGTTATTGTTGGTAGCTATTCAGCAATCAATGTAAATAAAGGAGATATTCTATCATTTGGGAAACCAATAAAGGGGTTTCGGTCATATTTGGCTGTTTCTGGAGGGTTTGAAACACAAATTAAAATGGGAAGTAGAAGCATGTATAAAGATATTACTTTGACTCTATCTATAAAAAAAGGAGATGAACTTGAAATTTGTTCTAAAAACCATACAAGTAAAAAATACTCATCTATAAAATTTAATATTGATTATTTAAGTAGTGAGGTCATCTCAACTTATAAAGGACCGGAATTTGAAAGCTTAAATGTTAAGCAAATAGACATCTTGTTTAATAAAGAGTTCACTATTTCAAAAGAGAATAACAGGATGGCTTACCAATTAGAAGAAATTCTGAAAAATGATTTGGATGAAATGATTACATCACTTGTGTTACCAGGGACAATTCAGTTAACTCCTTTTGGAAAATTAATAATTTTAATGCGAGATTGTCAGACAACTGGTGGATATCCAAGGATTTTACAACTTTCAGAGTCTTCTATTAATGTTTTAGCTCAAAAAAAAGTTGGAGATAAAATTGTATTTAAAATAAAAGACTACAACTAATAATTGAGAGATTTTTCTTCATTTTTAGATATGTTTTATCTAACTTGGAGCATGTAAATTATATGTTACTAGTAATTCGCCCTATGTTATTAATAAAAAAAAATAACTAATCCTAACAAAACAATTATGTCAAAACCTAAAGGTGTAATCTCACCAGAAAAAGCAAAACAACTTAATGATGCATTTACTGAAAGATGCGAACTTATTAGTAAGGATATAACCAAAAGGCCTGACAACAGATCATCATGGTATTCTCTTAAAGATTTAAAAAAATATATAAGATATGCCAAAAAGCAGGCAAAAAAAAATGGATACAAAATGGATGGAGTGCGCATTTATTGTGGTGCTTACCCAACTGTTGATGGCCAAGCAGGTTATTCAACTTCTTTCATTGTGCCTACTGCTAAAATGATAGATGGTAAAGATGGAGGTGGAGGTAATGGAGATATTCCAGATGGAGATGCTTTAAATAAAGGAAATGATGGCGATCCACCTAATGCGAACTATCCACAGCAATAATTAGATTTTGAGTAAAGATTTTTTCTTAAGCAACTACACATTAATTACACATGTAGTGGAAATTCTTGCAGCGATTTCTGGATCATTTTATCTTTATAAAAATAAAGATAAGACTATACAGATTTTTGTTTATTATTTGTGGGTAACTGTTATTGTGGAAAATTTAGCTTTATATTCAAGATTTATGCGTAACAATTATGATAATGAACTGTTTGTTATTATAAAAAATAGTCCGTTTTGTACAAATCAATGGCTGTATAATGTACGTGCAGTCATTATTATTGTTTTATTAGGTGCTTATTATAAAGCTCTTGTGAATTCCATTAGTTTTAAAAAATGCATTAAAACAGTAGTGATAATATTCTCAATATTCTCAATATTTTATTTGATTTTTTCTGATTCATTTTTTTATAATGAAATTCCTTATGGATTTATGATTGAAACCTTAATAATTTCATTTTTTGTTAGCTTATATTATTTAAGTGTAATAAAAAGCGATGAAGTTTTATCTTTTTATAGATCTAAGCATTTCTATATTGGAACTGCATTATTGCTGTGGTCATTGGCTATAACACCTCTATTTATTTTTCAAGGTTACTATAGGCTTGATAACCCAAACTTTATTGAGCTTCGAAAACTCATTTTACTTGTTGCTAATATTATTTTGTATTTATGTTTTACAACTTTGTTTTTATTACCCCGTTTCAAAATGAAATAATTAGTGATGAACAAATTGCTTTAATGGTTTATAGCATTTTAGCTCTTGTTTTATTAGTAACTATGTTTATTTTGTTTTTTTATGCCTTTCAAAAGCGTAAAAACAAATTGCTTCTTGATAAAATTAAACTAGAGCGCGAGTTTGAAGATGAATTAGTTAAAACCCAAGCTGAAATACAAGAACAAACACTTAAAAATGTTGGACAAGAATTACATGATAATGTTGGTCAATTATTGTCTGTTGCTAATATGCAATTAAGTTTAATCGCTTCATTAACCCAAGATTCAACAAAAACTAAAATTGATGACACAAAAAATGTAATAACTGATGCTATTAAAGAGGTTAGAGGTTTATCAAAAGTATTAAATAGTGAAGTTATTCTAAATCTAGGATTTCAAGAATCTCTTTATACTGAAATTGAACGATTAAATAGAATGGGTTCAATTAAAGCAGAACTTATTAGTACTGGAGATAAAGGTGTATGCAAAAATAATGGTGATGCCATTATTTTGTTTAGAATTTTACAAGAATTTATATCAAACACAGTTAAATATTCAAATGCAACAACACTAACAATAACATTAAATTATTTTTCAGATCATTTGGATATTCTTGCTGAAGATAATGGTATTGGTTTTGATGTTGATAGAGTTGAAAAAGGTTCAGGGTTAATTAATATGCAGAGTAGAGCAGCATTGACAAAGACTGAATTTAATTTGACTTCTATACCAAATGAAGGAACCAAGTTAGCTTTAAACTATCCAATAGCATTAAGAGCACTTAGCTAAACCATTTGAACATTTTTTTTAATAAACTTAATTTATTTTTATATGGAGCGTAACGAACAGGTGGATCAAACCAAGTGCCTCTTTTAGAAATGGATTTATGATGTGAAAAAGTATCATAACCATGTTTTCCATGATATGCTCCAATGCCACTTGCACCAACACCTCCAAAAGGAAGTCTGTGATTTCCAAAATGAATTAATGGATCATTTACAGCACCTCCTCCAAAGCTATATCTTGTTAGTATTTTATTTGTGAATACTTTGTCTTTTGAAAATACATAAAGCGACAAAGGTTTTTCGTAATTATTAATGAGATTATCAATTTCATTTTCATCTGAATAGGATAAAACAGGAAGAATGGGTCCAAAAATTTCATCTTGCATCAATAGGCTCTCTAGGCTAGGACTATCAATAATAGTGGGATCGATGTAACATTCTGGTATGTCATATTTACCACCAAAGACAACATTCACATCGTTAAGCATTTCAACTAACCTCTTGGTGTTTTTTTCGTTAACAATTCTAGGATAATCCTTGGATAACTTTACATTTTCACCATAAGCTCTTGTTATTTCAGTTTTCAGACAGTCTATTAAGTTTTCTTTAATAGAAGTATGAGCAATAATATAATCTGGAGAAATACAAGTTTGTCCACCATTAAAAAATTTTCCCCAAACAATGCGCTTTGACGCAAGTTTTAAATCAATAGTTTGATCAACGATGCAAGGTGATTTACCACCTAACTCCAAGGTTGTAGGAGTTAAATATTTTGCTGCTGCTTTAGCAACAATTTTTCCAACTGGTACACTTCCAGTGAAAAAAATATAATCCCAACGTTGCTCTAATAATTCAGAGGCAACTGGAATCCCTCCTTCTATTGACGCCACATGCCCTTCTTTGAAGACACTCTCAATTATTTCTGTAACTAATTTTGATGTATGCGTTGTAAGTTCACTAGGTTTTACAACAACTGTATTTCCTGCAGCAATTGCCATTATTAGAGGTTCAATTGACAATAAAAAAGGATAATTCCATGGTGCAATTACTAATACAATACCATAAGGTTCTTTATAAATATAATCTGTAGCAGGAAAGGTAAGCATTGATGGCTTTACTCGTTTTGGTTTGGACCATGAGTTTAAGTTTTTTAAAACTAAATCTAGCTCAGAAATAAGCAATCCATACTCACTCATAAAGCTTTCAAACGTCGATTTATTGAAATCTTTTTTTAAGGCGTCGTAAACATCTTGCTCTCTAGAAACTATAGTTTGTTTTAACTCTTTTAACTTCTCAATTCTAAAAACTACGTCTTTAGTTTGTTGAGATTTAAAAAAATTACGTTGTTGTTGAAGTATTGCAGGTATATTCATGGTTCTAAAGATACTAATTTAGTTATTACAAGCGTTCCAAATTGGATCTTGTGGAGTAGGAGCAGTCACAGAAATTTTTTCTTTGCTTACTGGATGAATAAAGTCTATTTTCCTGGAATGTAAATGAATGCCTCCATTAGTATTACTTCTATCAAAGCCATATTTCAAATCGCCTTTTATTGGAGATCCAATACTTGATAACTGACTTCGTATTTGGTGATGTCTGCCAGTTTCTAAGTTAACTTCAATAAGAAAATAATTGTTTAGTTGTTTGATGACTTCATAATGAAGAATCGCCTTTTTGCTACCATTAATCTCTTTAATATAAGCAGTTGACTTGTTGTTTTTAGGGTTCTTCTTTAGCCAATGAATTAGTGTGCTTTTTTCTTTTTCAGGTTTCTGTTTAACAATGGCCCAATAGGTTTTGTTTACTTTTTTATCGGAAAACAACTTATTCAATCGTGGTAGTACTTTTGAGGTTTTTGCGAATACTACAATGCCTGTTGTCGGTCTATCTAAGCGATGAGTGACACCTAAATACACTTTTCCAGGCTTATTGTATTTGTCTTTTATAAAATCCTTTACAACGTCACTTAAAGGTTTGTCTCCAGTTTTATCGCTTTGCACAATGTCACCAACGCGTTTGTTAATGATAATGATATGGTTGTCTTCGTAAAGAACTTGAAGATTGTATTTGTTTGAAATAATTTTAGACATGGAGTTTTCTAATACTGCTCAGAGTTACTAGGAAAATCAACCTTCTTAACATCAGTAACATATTGAGAAATGGCACTTGTCATATCTTCGTATAAATTCATGTATCGTCGTAAAAAACGCGGATTGAATTCATGTGTCATACCAATCATATCATGAAGTACTAGCACTTGACCATCAACACCATTTCCAGCTCCTATACCAATAATTGGAATACTTACACTTTCTGCAACTTGTTTTGCTAATGCTGCAGGAATTTTTTCAAGTACAATGCCAAAGCAACCAATGCGCTCTAACATTTTTGCATCTTCAATTAGTTGTAAAGCTTCATCTTCTTCCTTTGCTCTTACACTATAAGTTCCAAATTTGTAAATTGATTGAGGTGTTAAACCTAAGTGTCCCATAACTGGAATTCCAGCGTTTAGTATTCGTTTAATAGATTCTTTAACCTCTCTTCCACCTTCCATTTTTACAGCATGTCCACCACTTTCTTTCATAATTCTAATTGCTGAACGTAATGCTTCTTTTGGGTCACTTTGGTAGCTTCCAAAGGGTAAATCTACAACCACTAATGCTCTGTCCACTGCACGAATTACAGAAGATGCATGGTAAATCATTTGATCTAGGGTAATTGGTAATGTGGTTTCATGACCTGCCATGACATTACTCGCAGAATCTCCAACAAGAATGACATCTACACCAGCACCATCCACAATTTTTGCCATAGTATAATCATAAGCAGTAAGCATTGATATTTTCTCACCATTTCTTTTCATATCAACAAGAGACTTCGTAGTGACTCTTTTGTATTCCTTTTTAGCTGTAGACATAGTTTCTGTATTTGAACGTAAAAATAGTAAATAAACAGAAAGTTAAGTATGTTAATTATTCAATTATGTTTTTAGGAAGCTTGAATATCTATTATTTTAGAAGAAAATTTGAAATATGAGAGTAATTACAATTATTATAATTTTACTATTTGCAAATATTAGTATGGCACAAACTTCAGAAGAATTAGAGGTAAAAAATACGATTGTGAAGTTTTTTGATGCGTTTCATAAGCAAGATAGTATAGCAATTAATGCTCTTGTTTCGGAGGGTATCACATTACAGTCCATTGGAAAAAATAGAGAAGGAGTTACTGAATTTAAAAAAGAAAAATTCAACGACTTTTTAAAATCAATTGTATCAATTCCGAAAGATCAAAAGTTTGAAGAGAAATTATTGGACTTTAAAATTCAGGTTGATGGAGATATGGCAAATGTTTGGACACCTTATGAATTTTGGTTCAATGCTAAGTTTAGTCATTGTGGCGTTAATTCGTTTCAGTTGATTAGACTTGATGGAACTTGGAAAATCATTTATTTAATAGACACAAGAAGACGAGAAGGTTGCGAATAATATATTAGCAATCTGATAAACTTACCCTTACTGCCAAACCTCCTTCAGATGTTTCTTTGTATTTAGTATGCATATCTTTTGCAGTTTCCCACATTGTATTTACAACTTCATCTAAAGGAACTTTTACATTTTTAGGATCAGTTTCTAAGGCTAGTTCAGCGGCATTAATAGCTTTAAGTGCTCCCATAGAATTACGTTCAATACAAGGTATTTGAACTAGCCCACCAATTGGGTCACAGGTTAGACCTAAGTGATGTTCCATGGCAATTTCAGCTGCTATTAAAACTTGATCTGGAGAACCACCTAATAATTCACATAAAGCGCCTGCTGCCATCGCTGAAGAAACTCCAATTTCAGCTTGACAACCTCCCATTGCAGCACTAATGGTGGCACCTTTTTTAAAGATGCTTCCAATTTCGCCTGCAACCATTAAAAACTGCTTAATGTCATTGAAATCAGCTTCATGGTTTTCTATAACCAGATAATACATTAGCACTGAAGGAATTACACCAGCACTTCCATTTGTTGGCGCAGTGACCACGCGACCTAAAGAAGCATTTACTTCGTTCACACTCAATGCAAAGCAACTAACCCATTTTAATATTTGCCTGAACTTAACTTCAGTTTTCCTTATTGCTTCTAACCATTCTTGAGGAGTTTCATAAGTGTAATCACCAATTAATTTATGATGCATGTCAAAAGCTCTTCTTCTGACGTTGAGTCCTCCAGGCAAGTTCCCTTCTGTATGACAACCAATGTACATGCATTCTAGCATCGTATGCCAAATTCGATTCATTTCGTAATCAATATCCACTTCACTTCGAAGAGATTTTTCATTCTCGATTACTACCTCTGAGATGGATTTATTTAAATCACTACAATACTCTAAAAGTTCAGTTCCTTTAGAAATTGGATTCGGAAAGGTTTTAAATATTTCTTTGTTTCGTTTTGAGTTTTTGCGTTCTTCTTTAACTACAAACCCACCTCCAATTGAATAAAATTTAGAACTTCTTTTTTTACCTTCTATGATAGCTGTAAATTTCATTCCATTGGCATGAAATGGTAAAAACTTTCTATTAAAAATGATATCTGCTTTTGGATGAAACTCTAAAGGCTTTTCATTATTAAAAACTAAAACATTTGTATTTCTAATAGTAGCTATTATAACATCAATTGTTTCTGTTGGAATCGTTTCAGGATTTGCTCCACTTAAACCTAGCATGATAGCCAAATCTGTCGCATGCCCTTTTCCAGTTAATGACAATGAGCCATATAGGTCAACTGTGATTTTTTCAACTGAATCAAACTTGTTAACCGCTTTAAGTTCTTTAATCCAGCGTTCTGCTGCTCGCCAAGGTCCTAAGGTGTGTGAACTTGAAGGGCCAACGCCAATCTTCAACATATCAAAAACAGAAATACATTCCATTAATTAATCCTTTTTAGTGTTTGGGCAAATATAAATGTTGTGCGCTTAAAATTGAGGAAACAATAATTAATTATTTTGCATAAAAAAAAAGTCTGAAAATTAAATTTCAGACTTTATACTATTTGTCTAAATAATCTATTATCTAAAGTCTAAACTTTGAATGTTTGTTGTATTTAACACAGCATTAATATCTGATACATCTATACCATCAATATTATCGGCTGGGACAACAACAACTCTAAATACTTGACCTTGTGTCCAGACATCATCTAAAGTATTAAAATCGGTAGTGCCATCTAAAAAGAAACGTACATCTTCTTGTGTAAAATCGAAGTTATAAACTAAACTACCATCATTAAGTGTAACAGTTTGAGGCATTAAACGCCATATGTCTTGTCCGTTAATTGTATCCCATAAAATGTAAACTAAAGTTACATCTGAAGGTAATACGTTAAATCCGTAGGACTCAATATATTCAAAATTGTTAGCGTCATTAAAATCAATTACAATTTCAAAAGCAGAAGAAGCTATGATTTCACCATTCAATCCATCAAACCCTGGAGGTCCTGGGTCGCCTTCACAAGCAGTTAATAATAAAGCAAATACTGTAATTAGTGATAATAAATGTTTCATATGAATTTAGTTTTTATACTCATATATCAAATCATGTACCAAAATGAGCATTAAAAAAAATAGTTTTAAAAGCGATTCTGACATCATGTCATATTTTTTGTCATGGCACAATGATTGACAATAACAAATTGTAATTAAAAAGAAATTCAACACAATAAAAGAATAAATAAAGTTATGAGTAAAATTATTGGAATCGATTTAGGAACAACAAACTCTTGTGTTTCGGTAATGGAAGGTAACGAGCCAGTTGTGATAACAAATGCTGAAGGAAGACGTACTACGCCTTCTGTGATTGCTTTTGTTGAAGGTGGCGAAATCAAGGTTGGTGATCCTGCAAAACGTCAGGCAGTTACTAACCCAACAAAAACGGTTTATTCCATTAAACGTTTCATGGGAAACAAATATTCTGAATCTAAAAAAGAAGCAGAACGTGTTCCTTATAAAGTAATAAAAGGTGATAACGATACGCCAAGAGTAGATATTGATGGTCGTTTATATACACCTCAAGAATTATCAGCAATGGTACTTCAGAAAATGAAGAAAACAGCTGAAGAATTCTTAGATCAAGAAGTAACAGAAGCAGTAATTACTGTTCCTGCATACTTTAATGATGCACAACGTCAAGCTACAAAAGAAGCTGGTGAAATTGCAGGTTTGAAAGTTCGTAGAATTATTAACGAGCCTACAGCTGCTGCATTAGCTTATGGAATGGATAAAAAAGGTATAGACCAAAAAATCGTAGTTTTTGATTTTGGTGGAGGAACACATGATGTATCTATCCTTGAATTAGGTGATGGTGTATTTGAAGTATTATCTACTGATGGTGATACTCATTTAGGTGGTGATGATGTAGATCAAAAAATAATTGACTGGTTGGCTGATGAGTTTAATACTGAAGAAGGTATTGACTTGCGTAAAGATCCAATGGCATTGCAACGTTTAAAAGAAGCTGCTGAAAAAGCTAAGATTGAATTATCATCTTCTGCGCAGACAGAAATTAACTTGCCTTATGTTACTGCTACTGCTAGCGGACCAAAACACTTAGTTCGTACTTTAACAAGAGCTAAATTTGAGCAATTAATTGACGATTTAATAAAACGTACAATTGAGCCTTGTCAATCTGCATTAAAAGCAGCTAGTTTATCAAAAAGTGATATTGACGAAATTATATTAGTTGGTGGATCAACTCGTATTCCTGCAGTTCAAGAGGCTGTAGAAAAATTCTTCGGAAAAAAACCAAGTAAAGGTGTGAATCCTGATGAAGTAGTAGCTGTAGGTGCTGCTATTCAAGGTGGTGTTTTATCTGGAGATGTAAAAGATGTATTACTTTTAGATGTAACACCTCTATCACTAGGTATTGAAACAATGGGCAACGTTATGACTAAGCTTATTGAAGCTAACACAACGATTCCTACTAAGAAATCACAAGTGTTCTCAACAGCTGCTGACAATCAGCCTTCAGTAGAAATTCATGTATTACAAGGTGAGCGCCCAATGGCACCTGATAACAAAACTATTGGTAGGTTCCATTTAGATGGTATTCCACCAGCAAGAAGAGGGACTCCTCAAATTGAAGTTACTTTTGATATTGATGCAAACGGAATTATTAAAGTTTCTGCTACTGATAAAGCAACAAATAAAACACAAGATATTCGTATTGAAGCATCTTCTGGTTTAACAGACGAAGAAATCCAAAAAATGAAGCAAGAAGCTGAAGCAAATGCAGAAGCAGATTCAAAAGCTAAAGAAACAGCTGATAAATTGAATGCTGCAGATGCTATGATTTTCCAAACTGAAAGTCAGCTTAAAGAATTTGGTGATAAATTATCTGATGATAAGAAACAACCAATTGAAGCTGCTCTTGAAGAATTGAAAAAAGCTTATGAAACTAAAGATATTGAGATTATTGATCCTGCTTTAGAAAAAATTAATGAAGCATGGAAAGTAGCTTCTGAAGAAATGTACAAAGCGCAAGCTGAATCACAAGAAACTCCTGAAGCTGATGCTCCCGACGCTTCGGGACAAAATGGACAAGCATCTTCTGAAGAAGGTAGTGATGTTGAAGACGTAGACTTCGAAGAAGTCAAGTAGCTTGTACTGAGCGCAGTCGAAGTATAGACTTCAAAGAAGTAAAGTAAAGATTATATTCTTTTAACACTAAAAAAGCACAATCAGAAATGATTGTGCTTTTTTTATGTCATTGCGAGGAGCAAAGTGACGTGGCAATTTCTACTTTTTATACTAAATTTTAAAAGATTGCTTCGTTTTACTCGCAATGACGAAACATTACTATGCATGCATAATAATTATTATATTTGCTAAAACTAAATTAGAAATGGCTACTAAACTTTCTCAACTTTTAAATATAAAACATCCAATCATTCAAGCTCCAATGTTTTTGGTATCAAATACTTCGATGGTAATTGAAGGTATGAAAGGAGGCATTGCTGGTTGTATTCCAGCACTAAACTACAGAACACTTGATGAGTTAAGAGTTGCCTTAAAGCAATTGAAAGAGGCAAAGGTTGATGGCGGTTCTTACGGATTTAACTTAATTGTAAATAAATCTAATATTAAGTACAAAGGTCAACTAGAAGTAATATGTGAAGAAGGATGCGACTTTATCATCACCTCATTAGGCAGTCCTGAAGAAACTATAAAGCAAGCTCATAAAGCTGGTATTAAAGTGTTTTGTGATGTGGTCGATTTAAAATTTGCTAAGAAAGTTGAACAATTAGGCGCAGATGCAATAATTGCTGTGAACAATGAAGCTGGAGGTCATAGAGGAAATAAAACTCCAGAAGAATTAATTAAAGAATTAGTTTCTAATTGTGATATTCCAGTAATTTCAGCTGGAGGAGTAGGTTGCAAAGCAGATATTGATGAAATGCTAGGTTATGGAGCAGATGGTGTTTCAGTAGGAAGCCCTTTTATTGCATCAACCGAAGCTAATGTTACTCAAGAATATAAGCAAGCTTGTGTAGATTATGGAGCTGATGATATTGTTATGACTGAGCGTATTTCAGGAACTCCTTGTACAGTGATTAATACACCTTACGTTCAAAAAATTGGGACAAAACAAAGTTGGATTGAATCGGTTTTAAATAAAAACAAGAAACTAAAAAAGTGGGTGAAAATGATTCGTTTTTCTATTGGTATGAGAGCCACTGAAAAAGCTGCAAAAAAAGCAACTTATAAAACCGTTTGGGTGGCAGGACCAAGTATTGAGCATACTAATGCTATTCTCCCAACAAAAGCTATTATTGAGCATTTGGTTAATTAACCTTTGTAAATCTTTAATTTTATTGATATTTCATTATTATACACTAAATTAGACTACTACATAATTTAAAGTATGATAAAATTCTTCAGAGTAATCCGCAAACGCCTTTTAGAGGATGGAAAGTTTAGAAAATACTTTGTGTACGCTATAGGTGAAATTTTTTTAGTCGTAATAGGTATATTAATTGCAGTTGGCCTTGGAGAATGGCGAACAGAAATAAAAAAAGAAAAAGAGCTAATAGCCTATTATCAAGGTATTAAATATGATATTAACCAAGATAAAATAAGAATATCTACTTTAGATTCTTTGTATAGAACTGCTGAAAAAGGTATTGTTAGAGAAATTGATAAAATGCAGCTTAAAAGCTATAACCAAGATTCATTATATGGTAATGTTCCAGCTTGGATGGTATATGTAGTGGCGTTTACACCTAGTAATTCTACGTTTACAGAAATTGTGTCTAGTGGGAAGTTGCAATTGTTTAAAAATAAAGGATTAAAATCTCAAATTCTTAACTTGTATAATAACTTATATCCAGATTTGTTAAATAGACAATCAGCTAATAATGAATTCATCAGAACATTAAGAACTATCGATTTAATGGATATGTATCGATGGATGTCAATTTTAGATAATGATAATAGAAATAGTACTAATGTAGTGTTAAAGAACCCTAAGGTAGAAATAGATCATAATTGGGTAGCAGATAAACAATCTGATAAATATCTGAAATTTGAAAATTACTTAAATCTTACTAGAGCTGCTTATCTTAATTTGATAGCAAGATTTAAGACAATCAATGCTCAACTTGATGAATTAATATCTAAAATTGATAAAGAATTAATAATAGATTAAATTTCATGAAAAAACTATTTAAAAGACTTGCCAACTGGACTAAAACTCAGTTACGTAAAATTAAGCCTGGCAAAAACGCTGTTAAAGGTGCTGCATTTGCATTGCTCAGTGTTGCTATTATTCTTTGGATTGTCTATTCTATTATTACGTCTATTAATATAAAAGACAAGTGGATATTATTATTTGGTTTGGCAATGCTATTAGTAGTGATTTTATGTGCATTTATCACCTCTTGGCTTATTAAAATAGTATATAATATCCCTAAAGTTTACAAATTAGCTTTATTTATTGCTATCCCCTTGTTAGCCTTAACAACTACTAATCCTATAATTGCTTTCATTTTAATAATGCTAGTTTCCTTAGTTGGTGCTTCAGTAATGGTCATAAAAAAACCAGGTTTTAAGCCATTAACCAAAATAAAAAAAGTAGTAGTTGTTTTAGGATTGCTCATCGGAATTACAGGCTTAATTACTTCATTGGTATTATATAATTCTGATGGTTATGATCTTGATCCAATTATTAATGCTGCAAAACAATCAGAAGCAAATATTGAATCAATAAAACTTGAATCACCAGCTAATAAAGGAATTTATTACGTAAAGCAACTCACTTATGGCAGTGGACTAGATCTTCATCGACCTGAATATGGTACTGATGTGACTATTAAAACCGATTCTGTAAATGGTGTTGCATTTATAGATGATTGGGACGGTTTTTCTGGCTGGGCAAGAGAAAAATATTGGGGCTTTGATTCAAAAGCACTTCCAATTAATGGTCGCGTTTGGTATCCTGAAGGGGATGGATCTTTTCCTTTGGTTTTAGTTGTACACGGAAACCATATGATGCAAGATTATTCAGATCCTGGTTATGATTATTTAGGAAAGCTTTTAGCTTCAAGAGGTTTTATCATGGCATCAGTAGATGAGAATTTCATTAATGGAGCTTGGACAGATCTTTCTGGTGGATTGGATGAAGAGAATGATGCTAGAGGTTGGTTGTTGTTGGAGCATTTAAAAGTATGGCATCAATGGAATGATGATTCAAACAGTCAGTTTTATAAAAAAATAGACACTTCAAATATAGCACTTATTGGTCATTCAAGAGGAGGTGAAGCTGTTGCTCATGCTGCTATGTTTAATAAGTTGCCTTATTATCCAGATGACGCTTCAATCAAGCTAGATTATAATTATAATATTAAATCTGTTATTGCAATTGCTCCAGTTGATGGGCAATACAAACCCGCAAGTAGTAAGACTGAATTTGAAGATGTTAATTACTTTGTGATTCATGGATCTCAAGATGGTGATGTATCATCTTTTATGGGATCAGAACAATATGAAAGAATTACTTTTAAAGATAGTCTCTATCACGTAAAATCTGGACTTTATGTATATGGTGCAAATCATGGTCAGTTTAATTCTACTTGGGGAAATAATGATGTTGTAACTCCATTTGTTGGCTTTCTTAACCTTAAACAATTACTTTCTAAAGAAGAGCAGGAACAAATAGCAGAAGTCTATATAAGTGCATTTTTAGATGCAACTTTGAAAAACAAAATCGAATATTTGCCATTGTTTATTGATGCTAGAAAAGGTAAAAATTGGTTACCTGAAACGATTTATCTGAATCAATTTGAAGATTCTAACAGTAACACTATTTGTGATTTTGATGAAGACTTTGATGTAATAACAACGACTAAAAAAGGCAATATTTCTTCTAAAAACTTAACTGTTTGGCGTGAAGATCAAATAAAACTTAAATGGAATAATAAAGGAAGTCGTGCACTTTTTATTGGTTGGAATTATGAAGATGACGAGGAGGATGAAGGTGAAGATGATGAAAGTGAAGTTATTTCTGAAGATAAGATTGCAACCTATTCAATATCAATTGAACCGAATACTGTTGAAATAGATTCTTCATCAGCACTTATGTTTTCTATGGCAGAATCTACAGAGTATTCAAACCCAAAAACAAAAGGGAAATGGATTGATAATGAAAACGAAGATCACAATGTAGATAAAAATGAAGACAAAGATGACGACAAGGAAGCAGATGATAAATCTGAAGAAGAAAAAAAGGATGATGAAGATGAAGAGGACGAGGATAAAGCCAAAGAGCCTATTGATTTTACAATTGTTCTTGAAGATACTAACGGACAGAAAGTACAATTTCCTTTGAGTGATTTTTCAGCATTGCAGAGAGAAATTGAAACTGTAATTTGGAAGATTGATTTTTTAACTGGAGACAAAGGATCAGAGAAGATTTTTCAAACGTTTTATTTTCCAGTTGAAAATATTCAGAAACTTAATTCAGATTTTGAAATATCAAACCTTAAAACAATAACCTATCGTTTTGATAAAAGTAAAAAAGGTGTTGTGGTTATTGACAATATTGGTTTTATGAAGGCATTATAGCCATTATTTTATTCATAATTAATTGAGTATCTTGGAATACATATATCACAACAAGTGTGATACTATTTAATAATTAAGATTCATGAAACTCACTAAATTAATGTTAAGCGCTTTTTTAGTCGCTTTTTTTTCTTGTAAAACTACAGACACTCAGATTGCAATAAAAAGTTCAACACCAAAAAACGTCATCCTTTTAATAGGCGATGGTACTGGATTGTCACAGATTTCTTCAGCATTTTTTTATAAAGAAACTGCACCAAATTATGGACGCTTTAAGCATATTGGTTTAATTAAAACGTCATCTTCAATAGAAGATGTAACTGATTCTGCTGCTAGTGGAACTGCATTTGCTAGTGGTGTGAAAACTTATAATGGAGCCATTGGTGTTACCGATGATTCTACTGCAGTAGAAACCATAGTTGAAATTGTTTCACCACTAAATGTAAAAAGTGGCGTGATTTCAACGTCATCAATAGTTCATGCAACACCAGCAAGTTTTTATGCGCATGCTTTAAATAGAGGGTTGTATGAAGAAATTGCCGCAGATTTAGCTATTTCTGATATTGATTTTTTTGCAGGAGGAGGCACAAAGTTTTTTAATAAACGCGAAGATGGAAGAGATTTATTTAAAGATTTAAGAGCAAAACAATTTAATATAGATACTACTGCATTAGGAGATTTCAATAGTATTAAATCGTATTCAAAGGCAGCTTATTTATTTGGGCCAGAGCATATGCCTCCAACTGCTAAGGGACGAGGTGATTATCTCCCTAAAGCCACTGAGCTTGGTATTAAATTTCTCAATAAAGACAACTCTAATTTCTTCTTAATGGTTGAAGGGTCTCAGGTAGATTGGGGAGGACATGGTAACGATGCAGATTACCTTATCTCCGAATTATTAGATTTTGATGATGCTATTGGGAAAGCACTGGATTTTGCTAAACGAGATGGGAACACTTTAGTCATAGTTACTGCAGACCATGAAACAGGAGGCTTTACTTTAGCGGCTTCTAAAAAAACAGATGCAGAAGGAAAGGAGTATAGTGATTATTCTGAGGCAGAAGGTATTTTTTCAACTGGAGGACATTCAGCAACTTTAATACCAGTATTTGCTTATGGACCTGGAGCTGAAGAGTTTTCTGGAGTTTATGAAAACAATGAAATTTTTCATAAGATTTTAAAAGTAACAAAATGGAAATCTAAAAAATAATATCAAATAAAACCTCTAACCAACCTTTCTTTATTATGAAACGAATACTATCTATCATTGCACTAATCTGTTTTTCTATAGTTACAGTTACTGCGCAAACAAAATCCATAAAAAATTCATCACCTCTCGTAGAAGCTTTGTCTGAAACTGTTGGCATGTCAAGTGAACGTTTGAGTTTAATTGATAAAATGTGTCAAGACGCAGTTACTAATAATAGTATACCAGGAGTTGTAGCTTTGGTGGCACGACGTGGTAAAATTGTATATCATAAAGCTTTTGGAAATGCAGATGCATCTGGAAAAGCATTAAAGCGCGATGATATTTTTAGAATCGCATCACAATCCAAAGCAATTACTGCTACAGCTGTTATGATGTTGTGGGAAGAAGGACGATTTGGTTTAGACCAGCCAATTTCTGATTTTATACCTGAATTTAAAGATGGTCAAGTTTTAGACTCGGTTTTACCTGATGGATCTTATAAAACAACGCCTGTTAATAAACCTATTACGATACGGCACTTACTTAGCCATACATCTGGTTTAGGCTATGGTGTTATTGATGGTGATGCACGTTTCAGAAAAATGTATAAAGATGCTGGAATTACCGATTTGTTTACAACAGAACCAATATCAATTGCAGAGAGTGTAAAGAAACTAGCCAAATTGCCTTTACATCATCATCCTGGAGAAAAGTTTACGTATAGCGAAGGTTTAGATGTGTTGGGCTATTTTATTGAAATCGTTTCAGGAATGCCGTTTGATGAATTTTTAAGGAAACGCATTTTTGATCCTTTAAAAATGGACGACACATGGTTTTATTTGCCAGAATCAAAACATTCGCGCTTGGTGAAAGTGCAAACTAAAACAGATGATAAATGGACTAATTATCCAACAACGTTTTATGATCCAGATTATCCAATTACAGGTGCTAAAACATTCTTTTCTGGTGGCGCAGGATTATCGAGTACTGCTAAAGATTACGCAACCTTCTTGCAAATGTATTTAAATAATGGTGAGCTAAATGGTACTAGAATTTTAAGTAGAACCACCATACAATTTATGTTGGAAAATCAAATAGGAGAAACTCTTAAAGGAGCAGGATTTTATTATGGTTTAGCCTTTGCAGTTGTAGAAGAAACGAATGCTAATAAAGGCGGTAATTTTAGTGAAGGCACATTTCAATGGGGAGGATACTTTAATACGCAATATTATGCTGATCCAGAAGAACAGCTTGTTGTTGTATTAATGAAGCAAACTCAAGCTGTTGGAGGAGACAATACGGCTAATAAGTTTAGAGTTCTTGTAAGCCAAGCCATAGATGATTAAGTTCTTTAGAAAAATACGATATAACCTCATGGAGCAAAACAAAACTGGTAAATACTTTAAATATGCCATTGGAGAAATAATATTGGTTGTCGTAGGTATTTTAATTGCCTTACAAATAAACAATTGGAATGAAGAGCGAAAAGCTTCAGATTATAATAGAGTTCTATTAAAGCAAGTACATAAAGAATTGGCATTTAATATTAAAAAGGCAAATGAACTTATTGAATTCTATAGAAATAAAGACACCCTAATATATAAAGTTCTCACCAAAAAAGTTACTTACAATGATTATAAATCTAGCAGAATATATGGTACTGTTTTGTTTGGTAGCAAAGAAGTCAATTTAGCGAATGACGATTATAGTAATTTCATGGATAATCAAAACCATTTAAATTTTGGTCAAGAGACCATCATTTCAAAATTAAAGAAGCTTTATAGAACAGATAAAAATGAAGTTGATAATTTTGATGATATCACCTTGAAAAAACTAATTGAATTTGCAGAACGCAGAAAGCTTAATCCATGGTATTATAATTATGCAATTCTTGAAGAAACGACCGATGAAATGATAGAATACCTTCTTAATGATAATTATTATTTAAACGAAGTTGTACTTTATCAAACGAGAAATTTAGGCGACCACTTTAGTTATACCTTAATTTTTCGAAATAAAGCTATTGAATTATATGACGAATTATCAGATTATTTAGCTATTGAAAAAGACACATCTATTATTAAAAATATTGAAGACTATGCACATTATATTGGTACTTACATTAGGGAAGGGACTGAAAACAAATTCAAGATAGAAAAGGAAGGGAATCATTTAATTTGGAGAACAACAGATAAAACAGAAACTACTGTTCTTTTTGAAAACTTTTTTTATCCTGATTCTAAAACCTATTTTACTGGACTTGGAAATGTATTCGGAGAATTACTCTATAACGATAGCAATGAAGTTATAGGATTTATTAGGACTCTTGGCACTAAAACAAGATATGAATACAAAAAAATAAATTAAAGAGTAATGATTAAATTCTTTAGACATATAAGACGAAATCTTATGGAAACAGGTAAAACAAGCAAATACTTTAAATACGCTATTGGCGAAATAATTCTAGTAGTTATAGGGATTTTAATTGCCTTGTCAATTAATAATTGGAATGAAAGGAGAAAGAACGTTCTAAAAGAATCTCTCTTAATAAAGAATATAATAGAAGACTTAAACTTAGATTTGATTCACATCAATCAATCTTTAGATGAGGTAACGAGCCAAATGAATGTTGTAGACGATTTGATTGGTAAGGCATTGGATAATGAAAAATCATTGAATTATAATGAAACAGGACTTGTACGATATTCATCAGACTTTAGACCAATAACTCAACAGAATCATGCTGAATCTGTAAGTAGTTTAGAAAATGAATCTACACGAAAAGTACTTCAAAGATATTTTTTGAAAGAAGATCAAGTATTGGACATGTTCAAAGAATATGAAGATATAATTCATAACCAAGTTCGACCTTATTTAAGGGAAGTTGGCATGCATAATCTTTATTCGCTTTATGAAGAGTCAGGAGAACAAGGACAATTTTTTCTTCAGCCAAAAATCCTTGAAGAACAACTGAAAAATGTGAAATTTCAGCAACTCCTCTTTGAAAGAAGGATTAAAACAGAATCTTTTATGGGATTTTTGAGTGAATTAAAAATTCTCAATCTAGAGCTTATTAAGATTTTGGGAAAGAATAATAGTAGGTGATTTTTAATGACTAAGCGCCTGGTTTTAAGATTATTTGTAACAAATTGCAATGATATGACACTAATAAATTAGAGTTGTTTAATTAAAAAAAGAAAAATTATGATTCAGTATAAAGGAGCCATTGTGTTAGGAGTTTTAGTAGGAGCTGCTGCAGGGATTTTATTAGCACCAGAAAAAGGCAGCATTACAAGAGAAAACCTTAAAAGAGAAGCTAAGGGTATAAAAAATAAATTATCTGAAGATTTTACAGAGGTTAAAGACGATTTGTCTAAAACAGCTAAATCTGGTAAAGAGACATTTAAAAAAGAGTTTAAAGACCTTGCCTCTAAAACCAGTTATAAAACAGAGCAAGCAATTACTTTTTTAGAAAAGCAATTAGCAATTTTAAAAGAAAAGAATAAAACACTTCAACAAACAAGTTAAATGTTTTAACATGAAACGTCATTGCGAAGCTAACTTTTTCTGTTAGCTGTGGCAATCTGTTTAATGGTAATTCTTCGTTTCATGAGATTACCACGTCACTCGTACCTCATTCCTCGTAATGACGTTTCTATTTATATTTTACATTATTTTATTTTGTAAGCTTTCTTTTATACTAGGCCATTCTTCTTTTAAAATGCCATAACAACAAGTACTGCGTTTAAAACCATCAAGCATTAAGGTGTCTTTACGTAGTATGCCTTCAAGCTTTGCATTTAGTTTTTCAACTGCTTTTCGTGAGGCCATATTGCGCTCATCAATTCTGAATTCTACTTTATCAAATTCAAGAGTTTCAAAAGCATATTGCAGCATTAAAAATTTCATATTGGTATTTAGTCCTGTACCTTGAAACTCCTTACCAATCCATGTCCAACCAATATGTAAGACTTTGTTGTTCCAATTAATCAGGCCATAACGCGTACTTCCAGCATATGTTTGAGTTTTCTTATCGTAAATAATAAACTGAATAATGGTTTTGTGGTAATAACCATCAACCGCAACCTGTACATACTCTTTAAGCTTTTCAAGAGTTGAAATGTCATTTGGAGAATATTGTATCAGATTGTCTTGCTGAACGATGTCTATTAAGTTCTTGTAATTACTTAAATCCAGTAAAGAAAGTTTTACACGCTCGTTTTCTAGAGTAGGAGCTATCATACCAAATTATTAATCAATTCTACATTCACTATATGTTTGCCATCAAAAGGTATAATAGTTGCTTTTTCACCAAATAACTCAGTAACACGATTGCTTTCTTGTTGCATACGTTTTTCATTGAGATACTCATCTTGTGTTCCGTAAATCATTGTGATTTTGGCTTTTCCTTCTAAGAATTTAAAGTCCTCAGCTACCAATTCTTTAGGAATACCTCCAGACATTAAAATCAACTGTTCACATTTAAACTGTCTTTGTGCTATATAACGCATAGCTACACTAACACCTTGCGAATAACCTACAACGATTATGTTTTTGTCATTTGGAATTTGCTCAGCTTGTAAAACCACATCAAAATAACGCATGACATTATCAGTTTCTCTTAGGGTATTTTCTTTGGTTAACCACGAAGCGCCAACATGCTTATAAGCTGGAGGAATATAATACTTGCCTTGTGCTTGAGGAGCTATGATATAATTTTCGTCTGGATTTAATTCTTTAAAATATTTTAAAAAATACCGACTTAAATAATTCATACCATGACATACAAACCATACATTTTTAGTAGCTTCAGTCAAGTTATTTAAAGTTGAATAACTATTCGTCGATTTGTATGATATTTCTTTTTCTGTTGAATTCATTTTTGCCTTCGGTTTTGTACATTTACAAACTAGAGATTAAAAGTAAACTTTTTATATGCAATTATCTAAACAAGATGTGTTAGCACATGCAAATTCCATTTGCAAAAACACCTTAATGGAAACTTTGAATATTGAATTTATTGATTTTGGAGATGATTTTGTAGTTGCCAAGATGCCTGTAAATTCAAGAGTTTATCAACCAGATGGAGTACTTCATGGAGGAGCAACAATTGCTCTGGCTGAAACCACTGGAAGCTTTGCAGCACATATGTTTTTAGATTTGACTGAAGTTTTTGTGCGAGGCATCGAGATTTCAGCAAACCATGTAAAAAGCGTAAAAAATGGTCATGTGTATGCAAAGGCGTCATTTATTCATAAGGGAAGAACGACACAGCTATTACATGTGAAAATCACTGACGATAATGACAACTTAATATCTTTGTGTAAATTAACAACGGTTGCTATTCCTAAATCTACATAACGTTTTATGAGTTCTGAATCTTTTTTTAGCAGCCTTCAAGATCACTATGATAAAGAACTTCCCTTTGTTGCTTATAGTAAACCAAAGTCGTTTCAAATAAGAGCACTTTTGCAAAAGGATAAAACATTGCATAAAATTGAAGATTATGCTGAAAGTGGTTTTGTGTTTTCTCCATTTGATATTAGAAAGGATACTATTTTAATTCCTTTAAGTATGTCAAAAACCTTGATGACAGAAGAAGATGTCATTCTTGATGATTTTGATGCTTTAAAGGATGTTCCAGTTGGTAATAAAGAGCAACACGTTTCATTGGTTCAAAAAGGGATAGAAAGTATTTCTAAAAGCAATTTAGAAAAAGTTGTTTTATCTAGATATATAGAAATTGATAATTCCAATGCAAATCCATTATTGATTTTCAAACGATTATTGCATACATATAACTCGGCTTTTGTGTATTGTTGGTACCATTCAAAGGTTGGACTTTGGTTAGGGGCAACTCCAGAAACTCTTTTGGAAGTTGAAGGCAATGACTTCTCAACGATGGCTCTAGCAGGAACTCAAGAATATGAAGGCATTATGGATGTTAGTTGGAAACAAAAAGAACTAGACGAACAGCAAATGGTAACAGATTATGTAACAGCTAATCTAGATTCAATAACAGTCAAATTAGAAGTTTCAGAATCAGAAACTGTTAGAGCTGGCAACGTACTGCATATAAAGAGTGATATTAAAGGTAGATTGGGAGAGCATGAAAACGGTTTGCAAAAACTAATATATGCATTGCATCCAACTCCTGCCGTTTGTGGTCTTCCAAAAATTGAAGCCATGCAGTTCATATTAGATAATGAGAATTATAATAGAGAATTTTATACTGGATTTTTAGGGGAACTCAACAGAGAAGTAAAGGTACAACCAAGAACAGGAAAGCTCAATATTGAAAACAGAGCATTTACCTATAATAAACGTGCCTCACATCTATTTGTAAATCTTCGCTGTATGCAAATAAATGAAAATACACTTAAAATATATGTTGGAGGAGGCATTACTAAAGATTCGGATTCAGATAAAGAATGGGAAGAAACCATCTCTAAAATGTTCACAATAAAAAGTGTATTGTCTTAAGTTTAGTTTATAAAATACGGTTTCCATTTTGTATCTTTGTTAAGAATGAAATACCCAAAAATTCCTTTAGCTCAAACGGTTATTCAGCTTTGTAAAACAAAAAGCATTGAGCATATTGTCATATCTGCAGGTAGTAGAAATGCACCTTTAACTATTGGCTTTACAAACGATTCTTTTTTTAAATGCTATAGTATTGTAGATGAGCGTTGTGCAGCTTTTTTTGCTTTGGGTATTGCTCAGCAAATAAGAAAGCCTGTTGCATTAGTTTGCACTTCTGGAAGCGCATTGTTGAATTATTATCCTGCAATTGCAGAAGCTTTTTATAGCGACATTCCTTTAGTTGTATTAAGTGCTGATAGACCTGAACATTTAATTAATGTTGGTGATGGACAAACAATTAATCAAGAAAATGTTTATGAAAATCATATTTTATATTCTGCGAATTTAAAGCAAGATATAAGAGACGTAAACAGTTTTTCAAAAAATGAAGAACCAACCATTATTAAAAGTTTAGAAAATAAACTAGAAAGGTTATTGGGTTTACAGCAAAGCATTCAACAAAAAAATGAAGCTGAGGTTAATGAAGCTATAAATAATGCTATTTACAAGAAAGGTCCTGTACATATTAATGTTCCGTTTGATGAACCTTTGTACGAAATGGTTGATGATTTATCTGTGAACCCAAAAGTTGATGATGTTGTTTTAAAAACAAATAAAATTGATGATGGATTTCTAAATGATTTAGTTAATAAATGGAACAATTCGAAAAGAAAAATGGTTGCGGTTGGAGTTAATGCTCCAGATAGTGTTGAACAAAAATGGTTAGATAAATTTACTCATGATAAAAGCGTTATTGTGTTTACAGAAACAACTTCTAACTTGCACCATACAGAATTCTTCCCATGTATTGACAAAATCATTGCACCATTATCAGATAAAGAATTTAAAGAGTTGCAACCAGATATTTTAGTAACATTTGGAGGCTTAATAGTTTCAAAGAAAATTAAGGCTTTTTTGCGTCAATATAAACCTAAATTCCATTGGCATATTGATGAACGTAAGGCGAATGATACTTTTTTCTGTTTAGACCATCATATTAAAACAACGCCAAATCAATTCTTTTCTGATTTTTTTGAAAGCGTTGCACATGTCACCAAAAGTGATTATCAAGAGTTTTGGAATGGCGTAAAAAAGCATAGACAACAAAAACATAAGTCGTACCTTGAAACCATTCCGTTTTCAGATTTAAAAGCTTTCAGTAATGTACTAAAAGCCATTCCGAAGAATACCATCTTACAATTAGCAAATAGTGCTACTGTACGTTATGCGCAATTATTTAAAATTAATAAAACAATTGAGGTTTATTGTAATAGAGGAACCAGTGGAATTGATGGTAGTACAAGTACAGCCATTGGTTGTGCAGTGGTGAGTAAAAAGAAAACGACACTCATAACTGGAGATTTAAGTTTTTTCTATGATAGTAATGCACTATGGAACAATTACATTCCAACTAATTTCAGGGTTATACTCATAAATAATGGAGGAGGAGGTATTTTCAGAATACTTCCAGGACATAAAAACACAGAAAATTTTGACACTTACTTTGAAACCAAGCATAGTTTGACTGCCGAGCAACTTTGCAAAATGTATGGTTTTGATTATACAACCGCTAGTTCTTTGGATAGTTTATCAGAAGGATTGTCAGGCTTTTATGAAAATAGTGATTCTCCTAAACTCCTTGAAGTTTTTACACCTTCAAAAATTAATGATGAGGTGCTTTTAAATTATTTTAAATTTATTAAGTAGTTGGTTGTGACTTTTTTATATTTATGGTGTCTTAAATATTGAACACAAAGTTCAAAACACATTCCTATAACATAAAATTAAAAAAATGAGTAAAAGAGACGAATTAATCACAAAGTATGCAGCAGATTTAAAAGACAAATGTGGAGTAAATGCAGATATGGACTTACTTACTAAAGTAACCATTGGTTGTGGGCCTTCAATTTATAATGCAGATTCTTCAACAGTTTCTGGATCTGATGCATCAGAATTAGCAACAGTAAAAAATAATTTCCTAATTAAAAAATTAGGATTAAAAGATAGCCCAGCATTAGACAAAGGGATTGCAGCTGTAATAGATAAATATGGTCAATCAAACCGTAATAAATATCGTGCAGTAGTATATTACTTATTGACTAAGCATTTTGGTAAAGAGTCTGCGTATTAGTTGTGAGTTTCACGACTGATTCATTAAGCGTCACTTTAATTAGTGTCGCTTTTTTTATGCTTTTTAATATGCTTACATTTGTTGTATGATAAAAATTGGAGAATTTAATACACTTTCAATAGTCAGAGAAAGAGATCCTGGTTTGTTCTTAAGTGACGACGAGGATAACGAAGTGTTATTACCAAACAGATATAAGCCCGAAAGTTTTAAAATATATGATGAACTTGAGGTTTTTGTGTATTTAGATAATGAAGAACGACTTGTTGCAGTTACAGATAAACCCTTTATAACCAAAGGAGGATTTGCATTATTACGCTGTAATCAAGTGACCAATGTTGGAGCATTTTTAGATTGGGGAATGGTGAAAGAACTGTTTTGTCCATTTAAGGAACAGGCTTATAAAATGAAAGCAGGAGGCTGGTATTTGGTACATTGTTATTTAGACGATGATACCAATAGACTTGTTGCTTCAAGTAAAACAAATGGGTTTTTAGATAATAGAGAACTTACTGTTGAGCAATTTGATGAAGTAGACCTTATCGTATCTCATCCATCAGATATTGGAATGAATGTGATTGTAAATAAAAAACATTTAGGACTCATTTATAATGATAGCATTTTTAACGACTTAAGTGTTGGTGATAAACTAAAAGGAATAGTCAAAAAAATTCGCCCTGGAAATAAATTAGATATTTCCTTGGGACAGATAGGTTATAGAAATATTGAACCAAATTCACAAAGAATCCTCGATGAGTTGGAAGATAATAGTGGATTTTTATCACTAACTGATAAATCTGATCCAGAAAAAATTAAGTCTGAACTTCAGATGAGTAAAAAAAGTTTCAAGAAAGCTATAGGAAGTTTATACAGACAACGTTTGGTTGAATTGAAAGAAGATGGAATTTATTTAACCAAAACTGAATAAAATAATTCGAAAATCTTATTTTTGAATTAAACATAACAATTTATGAGTACAATGAACTGGGTTGAAGTCAAAAAATATGAAGATATCACTTATAAAAAATGTGATGGTGTTGCTCGTATTGCTTTCAATAGACCAAATGTGCGAAATGCTTTTAGACCAAAAACTACAAGCGAATTGTATGATGCATTTTATGATGCTAATGAAGATGTAAACATTGGAGTTGTATTGTTAAGTGCAGAAGGGCCTTCAACAAAAGATGGTGTCTATTCATTTTGTAGTGGAGGAGACCAAAAAGCAAGAGGTCATCAAGGTTATGTTGGTGAAGATGGTTATCATCGTTTGAATATATTAGAAGTGCAACGTCTTATTCGATTTATGCCAAAGGCAGTGATTGCTGTCGTTCCAGGTTGGGCAGTTGGTGGAGGACATAGTCTCCATGTAGTTTGTGATTTAACCTTGGCGAGTAAAGAACATGCGATTTTTAAACAAACTGATGCAGATGTTACCAGTTTTGATGGTGGTTATGGTTCGGCATATTTAGCAAAAATGGTTGGTCAGAAAAGAGCAAGAGAGATTTTCTTTTTAGGACGTAATTATTCAGCTCAAGAGGCTTATGATATGGGAATGGTAAATGCTGTAATTCCTCATGACGAGCTTGAAAGTACTGCTTATGAATGGGCTCAAGAAATATTAGCGAAATCTCCAACATCCATTAAGATGCTCAAATTTGCAATGAATTTAACTGATGATGGTATGGTTGGCCAGCAAGTGTTTGCTGGTGAAGCTACGAGATTGGCATATATGACAGATGAAGCCATTGAAGGGCGTAATGCATTTTTAGAAAAGCGTAAGCCTAATTTTATAAAAAAATGGATTCCTTAATTTATGGATAGATTAAAACTTTGGCTTTCTGCGTTCAGGCTAAGGACATTGCCATTATCAGTTTCTGGTATTATTATTGGTAGTTGTATAGCTTATTACAATGGGTTTTTTGATTATAAAATATTCGGATTAGCAATACTTGTAACCTTAGGTTTTCAAATTCTTTCAAACCTTGCTAATGATTATGGTGATGGAGTAAAAGGCACTGATAATGAAAATAGAATTGGTCCAGAAAGAGCTATTCAAAGCGGTAAAATAACTCCAGAAGAAATGTTTGATGCCATAAAGATTAATATTCTTGTAGTCATCTTTTTGGTATTTATGCTTATTCTAGCATCTTTCGGAACACGAAATTTTTTATATTCTTTGTTATTTTTCATTCTTGGTGCTTTATCAATTTATGCTGCTTTAAAATATACTATTGGTGCTTCAGCCTATGGTTATAGAGCATTAGGAGATATAATGGTTTTCTTATTTTTTGGTGTGCTTAGTGTTTTTGGTTCGTACTTTTTATTTGCTAGGTCACTAGAACATGTATTAATAATACCAGCATGTATTGTTGGTTTGTTAAGTACAGGAGTGTTGAATCTTAACAATATGCGTGATTTGAAGTCCGATACGGAATCACATAAAATTACTGTTGCGGTAAAGTTTGGATTAAAACGAGCAAAAATGTATCATGCCTTTTTGTTGGTTTCATCGCTAATCTTGGGAATTGTATTTGCTATATTGTATTACAGATCATTTGCTAGTTTTGTGTTTTTAATAATGTTCATTCCTATTATAAAGCATTTGATATTTGTTTTTAAAGTTCAAGAACCTAAACTATTGGACTCTCAGCTAAAAGTACTAGCGCTTTCAACGTTTGTTCTTTCTTTATTATTAGGTTTGAGCTTTATTTATAACGGAATGTAATGACTTTTTTGTATTTTCAAAAGGTCATTTAAAATCATTAAAACATGCGAATTACATTTTTAGGACACGCTAGCTTATCTATTGAAATTGAAGATGTTGTCATTCTTGTTGACCCATTTATTTCCGGAAATCCAAAGGCATCAAGTATAGATGTAAATACTCTAAAAGCTGATTACATTTTAGTAACTCATGCACATCAAGACCATATTTTGGATGTTGAATCAATTGCAAAAAGAACAGAAGCCACAATAATTTCAAATTATGAAATTGTAAGCCATTATCAAGCAAAAGGTTTAGAAGGTCATCCAATGAATCATGGAGGTAATTGGGACTTTGAGTTTGGGAAGCTCAAATATGTAAATGCTATTCATACGTCATCATTTCCTGATGGAAGTTATGGTGGACAACCAGGAGGTTTCATTATTGAAGGCGAGCATAAAACTATATATATTGCTGGAGATACAGCACTTACCATGGATATGAAGCTCATTCCAATGCAAACTAAATTAGATTTAGCAATCCTTCCTATTGGAGATAACTTTACAATGGGAATTGAAGATGCTATTATTGCTAGTAATTTTATAGAGTGTGATAAAATATTGGGTTACCATTTTGATACATTTGGTTATATTGAAATTGACCATGAATTGGCTAAGCGAAAATTCTTCGAAAAAGACAAAGATTTGATGTTATTGGAAATAGGAGAATCTATAGAACTTTAATGAAAGCCACTTACCAAAAGTATATTTTAGATTTCAAAAAGCCAAGCGGAACATCTCGAGGTATATTAACTCAAAAAGAAACGTGGTTTATAGTACTTGAAAACCAAGGTAGGACTGGAATAGGAGAGTGTGGTATTTTAAGAGGGTTGAGCATTGATGATGTACCTAATTATGAAGAAATCTTAAAATGGACTTGCTCAAATATTTATTTTGGATTGGAAAGTTTATTGAATAAACTTATTGAATTCCCAAGTATTCAATTTGGTTTGGAAATGGCTTTCAAATCTCTAGAAGGTAAAAACCGGTTTGAGTTATTTCCATCAAAATTCACACAGGGCAAAGCTTCAATACCTATTAACGGCCTCATTTGGATGGGAACTCCAGAGTTTATGAATTCTCAGATTAGAGAGAAAATCAATCAAGGGTTTAGTTGTATTAAACTAAAAATTGGAGCTATTGATTTTGAAACAGAAATCAATTTACTAAAATCCATTAGAAATCAATTTTCAGTAACTGATATTGAACTTCGTGTTGATGCAAATGGAGCCTTTAAGCCTTCAGAAGCTCTTGAGAAATTGAAGAAATTGTCTCAATTTCGATTGCATTCCATAGAACAACCTATTAAGCAAGGTCAACCAGAAGATATGGCAAAGCTTTGCGAACAAACACCCTTGCCAATTGCTTTGGATGAAGAATTAATAGGTGTGTTTGATATAAGATATAAGGCAAAATTGCTGCAAATGATAAATCCGCAATACATCATTTTAAAACCGAGTTTTGTTGGAGGTTTCAAAGGCACACAGCAATGGATTGATTTGGCAAACAAACAAGAAATTGGTTGGTGGATTACAAGCGCTTTAGAAAGCAATATTGGCTTAAATGCAATTGCTCAATGGACTTTTACGTTGAATAATAACATACCTCAAGGGTTGGGTACAGGAGCATTGTTTACTAATAATTTTGATTCTCCTTTGCAAGTAAAAAATGGTACATTGCGCTACAATAAAAAACGAATTTGGAACTTAAATTTATAACCTATGTATATAGCCTCAGCTTATAAAATTTTGCATGATTATTGGAGATACCTTATTGGTGTTGGTGTTGCTATTTTGGGAATCTTCGTGTTTTCAATACCGCATTTAGTGGGAATTATGATGAAAACGTTTGATGGTTCAGCAGACCAATCAAGATTAAACGACACTAATTATTTAATGACCTTGTTTGAACCAAATCTTAATTTGGTGTTCATCCTATTGCCATTTGCTGGAGGATTATTGTTTTTATTACTCATTGCGAAATTCTTGCATAAACAATCATTTACCCAATTAACTACCACAAGAAAGAAAATTGATTGGAGTCGATTTTGGTTTGCTTTGATTTTTTGGGGAATTATCTCGACATCACTTATAGGAGTTGATTATTTTTCAAACCCTGAACATTATGAGAATAATTTCAATTTGCAACCATTCTTAATATTGTGTGTAATTGCTGTTGTTTTAGTGCCTTTACAAACTAGTTTTGAAGAGTATTTTTTTAGAGGTTATTTGATGCAAGGAATTGGCTTAATGGCTAAAAATAAATGGGTACCATTAATTGTGACTTCATCAATATTCGGATTATTGCATATTGCCAATCCAGAAATTGAAAAATTAGGCTACATATTACTAGTCTATTATATAGGAACAGGTTTGCTTTTAGGCATTATTACCTTAATGGATGATGGTTTAGAGTTAGCCTTAGGGTTTCATTTAGCAAACAATTTATTTACAGCATTGTTAGTTACTGCAGATTGGACAGCATTTCAAACGCACTCAGTATTAAAGGATATTTCAGAACCAACAAAAGCTGGCTTCTTAGATGTGTTTATGCCAGTATTTATCATATTCCCAATCGTATTGTTTGTATTTGCTAAAAAATACAAATGGATCAATTGGAAAGAAAAATTATTTGGACGTGTTGAAAAGCCTATTGAGGATTATAAGGTTTTAGAAGACTAAAAAAAGAGCGCAAATTACGCTCTTTTTTTATGATGCATTTTTGAGTATCTCTGTTTTCTTAGTAAAATAGAGGTGTTAATCATTAAAAATAAAATATTTGTAAGAAAAATTTGATTTTATAGTTTTTTTTTTTACTAAATTTATAGTGTAAAGTTTTAAATCTGCACCTTTACATAATAGTAACAATACCATTATATGTTATTATTAAATTCTCTCTTAATAAGAATAACAACGTTGTATGCTTCAATAATTATTGGAGTGAAATAAGATTGACCAAATTTAAAAATATTAGTTTATATAAACAGAACCGCTTTGCGCCAACAAAACGGTTCTTTAAAAAGTTAAACAACTTTAAATGTTTAACTCTAAATACGTTGTAAAAATACAAAAAAACACGTAGTGTTACGTATTGTTTAGTACTAGAATAGATATTAACTTTAAAACAAAAAAACATGAAACACTCACTTCTGCTTTTTATTATGGCTGTTACACTTAGCTGTTGCAACAATGATGACGTTAACACACCTACCAACCCAATAGACCAATTGCCTCCTGAAACACAAACTGGAGAGCAAACTTTTGGCTGCCTTATTAATGGCGAAGCTTTTGTGCCACCAAGTTTTGGCACTAATGCACCTAATGCTTTTTACCAGTTTGTAAATGGAACTTATACGCTTAGTATTTATGGTAGTATAAACGAAGGAACAAACCTTAAATCTATAAATGTTGGTGCAATTGAAGTTCAAGAAATACTTGAAGAACAAATGTATAGTTTAAAAGAAGAAGAAAGTGGAAATTATTTTGGAGAATATAATATTGGTGGCGGAATTGTGTTCAGTGGTTCAACAAATACTAATAACCCAGGAACGCTTGTAATAACAAATTTTGATACAGATAATTTTATTATTTCTGGAACATTTTCATTTACTGTAATTGACAACGAAGGCAATGAGATTAATATAACTAATGGTCGTTTTGATATGCGTTATACCAATTAAAATATTAAAAGAACAGCTTTGCGCCAACAAAGAAGTTTTAAAACTAAATATAAAATTAATGTTTAACTCTAAATACAATTATTATGAATACAAAAACAACTTTAAAAGAATTTTCAAAATGTTCTCAAAAAATTATGCTACTATTTCTGTTCCTCTGGATGGTTAAAGGTAGTGCGCAAACTATTGACACTTCTGTAGCATCTGCAATGAACAATGTTTTTAGTTTGCTAGAAAAAAACCGTATTCCACATGACATTTTACTAGACTATGGTTTTGACTTTATTGATGTTCCAGCTTTTGATGGCGTGTTGCGAAGTAACAACTATATGAGTATAGGTAATTATAAAGAACTTTATAATACCATAGTATCCTCATGTACTGCTTTTGGAGTTACTGGTATTGCATCTCCAAAATTAGAATATGATGAATGGCGTACATTACAAACACAACAAAATGACCTAAACAAAACAACCACAACAGCTTCTGTAATGTTAAGCGGTTTGCTTTATAACTACTCTAAATTTAATACAAACGCTTTAAGTAATAATAAAATAAGTATCGTTTCGGGAAAGTATGATGATAAATACATCAGTGGTGTATGGCAAAATCCCTATGATGAAGATATTACGTTTGCTATAGCATCATCTGCATTAGTGATTAATAAAGCTACAGTAAAAGCGACAATGCCTACTACGTTATGGCACAGTAATGCTTCCATAAGTAATATACATATAGATTTTGGTAATGGTACAGGTTACAAAAATATTAATAATGGAGCAAGTGCCACAACAACTTATACTGTAGTTGGTGACTATACTTGGACGTATAGAGTGCAACTTACCAATGGACAATATAAATATAGCAGACAAAAAGTAAAAGTAGCACAACTTATTAACGTTATACCTTGGGCAAACAGGCAATAATAAATTTATAATTATGAAAAATACACTCTTAAAATTAATAACCATTTGCATCATTTTTACAGCATCATGCAAGAATGATGATGATGATAATACAAATCCGATTGATCAATTACCTCCAGCTACAATGACTGGTAAGCAAACCATTGGTTGCTTGGTTAACGGAGAACCATTTACAGATAGTGGCATCATGAACAATTTTTACCAATTTGTTGATGGTGAGTATTTCTTAGCTATTAATTGGGATATGAACTCTCAGAATAATTCTCAATTTGGTCAGATTGGTTTTTATAAAACAGAAATAACTGAAGGTCAGACATATATATTAAACATTAACAGCCATCTAGCAGATGAGTTTACTGAAGGTGGTGCAGCAACTTATGCCATTAATAATGTTGAATTGTCAGGACAATATGAAACTAATGAAAATTATACAGGTACAATACATTTTACAAGGTTTGATACTGAAAACTTTATTATGTCTGGAACCTTTGAGTTTCAGGCACAGGAAATTATATCTGGTGAAACCATAACCATTACAGATGGAAGATTTGATTTAAAATTTACAAACTAAACAATTATGAAAAACATTATATTATTACTAATTATAGCATTCGGTTTTCAAATGAATGCCCAAACAATATATACACAACCAATTACAGCAACAAAAGCCTATCAAAGCGTATATGGCACAGCCACCATACAAATTGATGATGCTGGCAGTGATGGGTTATTAACAAAACCACTAATTGTAGTTGAGGGCTTAGATACAGGTTTATTGGCACAAACAGGTAATATGGGTGATACAGATATAACTACTTTTTCCAAAGAAACACAAAAATCTTTAAGCTCTGAACTTCAAACTTTATTGAATGGTGGTACCATATTCACATCTGGCGACCAAGATTATGATATTATTTATGTAAACTGGGATAATGGTACAGATTATATACAACGTAATGCTTATGTACTGGAAGAAGTAATAGATTGGGTAAATGAGAACAAAACTGGAACAGAAGCCAATGTAGTTTTAGGTCAAAGTATGGGAGGTTTAATAGCACGTTATGCCTTACGTGATATGGAGAATAATAGTGAAACTCATGATACTAGTTTATATATAAGTCATGATGCACCACACCAAGGTGCTCATATTCCATTGGGTTTGTTATATATGGCAAGACATGCTGTTGACCAATTTATTGATACAGGTTTGGGTAATTTTGAAATTCCTGTTGGAGATACTGGGAATGTAACTTTAGGTTCTTTAGAAGAGTTGTTAGAAGCACCAGCTGTGGAGCAAATGCTTATTAGTAATGTAACTTCTGGGTTCAACCATACAACATCTACACATGATTCTTGGCAGTCGACATTAGAAACAATAGGTTATCCACAACAAACACGTAATATAGCATTAAGTAATGCTAATCATTGTGCAGAACCCCAAGGATTAATCTCAAACGAATTATTACTAGATTTTTCATTTGAGGGTAACACATCTGGTTTGTCTGATATATTACTTTTTATAACTGGAGGTGGAGCTATAGTTGGTGATATTTTTAATGACACAGCGACATTTTTTTTGGGATTTTTACCAGGCAATACTAAATTGGATGCAGAGTTTAAAGTAAATGCTTACCCAACTTCAGGTACTTCAAGGGTTTATAAAGGCAAGCTAACTTATGAAAAAACATTACTTTGGCTTATACCAATTACACGTACAATTACTGATAGATCCTACAACTCACCAAGTGGTGTAAAATTCTTAGACAATTATCCAGGTGGTGTAAATCCAACAGGAGACGCTTTAGCAAACAATGGATATATCGACAATATTTTAGGGAATGTAAACTATAGCTTTAGTATAAATCCAGATTTTAATTTCATTTCTGCCACAAGTGCTTTAGACGTTGGTAGTGGTAATGCCACTTTATTGGAGTCGGATTATTTGGAAGTTTATACTGCTATTGATCCACCACTTGGCATTAAGGCAATTCCTTTTAACAATTTTACAACTACTTATAATACGTCTACCATCAACGAACCACATATTACATTTAATAAAAGAAATGCTGATTGGCTTGCAGAAGAAATTGATGCAGATTCAACGGTAGATATTTTTGATTGTAGTTTTGTATGTGATGATGTATCAGAAATAAATGGAGGTAATAATTTATGTAACTCAGGAGGTATTTACAGCATACCAACTGGAGCAGACACAGTAAGTTGGTCATTTACTCCAAGTAATGCCGCTCAAATAGTTTCTGGGCAAGGTACTAATATAGTATCTATCGCAATAAATTCTGGTTATAATAACAATTTTACAATTACGGCATATTTAACGTCTGCACGTTGTAGTGCAACCAACACTATTACAAAGACCATTTGGGCAGGAAAACCAAAAACACCAACTAGTCTTACTGGACCAACAACTGTAAACACAGGAGCTTTGGTAAACTATAAATCAGGCACTTCAACTGGAGCAACTTCTTATAAATGGCTACTACCTTATCCTTTTGGTGTATCTAATCCTATAGATTATTTTTCTCAAGATTGGCAGATGGCTCCAACAACTGGCAAAAACTTAACTGCAATGACTGGTTATGGTCAGAATGCAGGTTTAGTTCAAGTAATGGGAGAGAATAGTTGTGGTTCTGGAGGCGCAAAAACATTGTATGTACAGCATGGTTCTGGTGGAGGTGGAGGTATCCCAATAGCAAATGATGATACATCTGAAGTTGGAATACCTTTTAATTATTTTAAAGTGCATCCTAATCCTGCTAATAGAGTTGTATTTATTGATTTACTTGACAAAAATAATATTCCAGATAGAAACACTAGGATTTATGGTGTATTGTATGATTTGTTTGGTAATAAAGCCCAAAAGGTTTCTATTAAAAACAATAGAGCAATGATACAAGTATCAAGATTAGTTTCAGGAAGCTACGTCTTACATATATACGTTGGTAATACTGTTGAAAATCATAAAATCATTATAAAGTAAAGAAGTAAAACTCATTAAAAAAGAGCGCAATTTGCGCTCTTTTTTACATGTATTAATAAGATATTATTGTATTCCAATTTCTTTGTTGGTGGAAAACACCAACAAAGGCATGACGATTTAAATCGTATTTGTTAGATTTATAAAACTCTTGAATGGTGATATAATTTTGTTGCCTTCAACTTTATATGTAAATTCAAACTTACTACACCAACAAAGAGACGGATCTCAATAAATAACATTTTTTCAATACATTATAGAATCTGAAACAAGTTCAGATTGACAAAACGAAACTTTTCAAACCTTATTTAATTTGATTGGTTTTACTTTTTTAAGCCAGTTACTCAATCGCCTTCAACAAAATAGAAGCTTTATTAAAATCTGAAGCGGCATTGATAACTTCCCTGAATTCTTCGTATCTACTTAAATCATATTCATTGGATTTGTAAAACTCTTGAATGGTGATGATAATTGAATTGCCTTCAACTTTGTAGGTTGATTCAAACTTGGACAATTTGTTTCCTTTTACAGATTTGTAGCTCTTATCTATATTTAAAACGTCTAATCCTTCAGCTGTATAACCATCTGGAATTGCAATTGTAATTGTATAATCATACTGATTTGGATATTGCATTTCAATAGGATTTACACGCTTAGTTTCTTGATATAATTCACTTTGAGTACCAATGACCATTCCAATTTGAAACAAATAACTATCTCCAGCTTCTTCTAATAAACTTTCTGAAGTAATTACTGATTTTGTTTTAAATGGTTTGTTGTATTCTAATTGCAATAGTTCTGTATTCATCGCTTCGTACGACTCAACGACTTTATCTTCAATTCCTGAACCTGTTAAATAATCTTCATATTCCTTGATGCCTTGTTCAGTAGATAAATTTAAAATAGCTCTACTTGTTGCAGACCAATGTCCTGTGTATTCTTGAGATTGGTTAAGTCTAGCGCTTTCTAAATCTTCATCAAAAGTAATATCAACGATTCGGTTTATGCTGCTAAAGTCTAAATCTGACTGTACTATTTTACTGAAATAATACTCTAAAGTATCAGTAATGTACATACCATAGTTTCCAAGAATATTAAAAGGAGCTTCACCAACGCGATACTCTATTCTATCAGGAGCAATATATTTTTCCTCAGTTGGTAGATAAATAAGAAAATCTTGTAATTGGTTTGGATTAAAGAAATCCGGATCAAATTTCTTTAAATATCTATTTGCTGTAACAACAATCTCATATTTAACACCAAAAGCATATAGGTAATGTGAATAAGCTTTAAGAATGCCAAATGCACTTGCCGATTTGTTCTTTAAAATATAATTAACATCAGATAACTCGGCATTATTGTTTTTCACAATAGTGAAGTTTGACTTTATATAATCATCAACTAATGTTGTTATTTCAAAGGTGCTGAGTTCTTTTTTTCCTTTTGTAACATTTGCTAAATCATCATTAATGATTTTTAATGTTTCTTCAGGGAAAAACTGTGGCCCAACATTATTCACGACATTGCTCCAAAACATGTCTTGTGTAATATTTTGATCTTTAGGAAAACATTGGTAAGCAACTGCAATTTTATTTGCATTAGGCGTTGAATATTCTTCATCAACCATTGCAGGAATATTTTTGATAGTCAGTGATTTTGCTATAGTGCTATTTATAGTTGTTGATTCAAATTTTGATTCTGTTCTATAAGCTTTTATTTTTGCATTTGCATCTCCAGTAATAAATAAAAACTGAGCTTCACGTATAGGATATTCACCTTGAATATTTTGTTGACCATGCATGTCATACTCTTTTTCAACAGTATATAATACCTCAATCTCAGAGTTTTCTTCAACACCTTCAATAGCAAATATTTTGAAGTCACCATACTCTTCAACATTCTTAACTTCCTTGATGTTGTCTTTGTTTAGAACGGTTACTTTTCCTTCAGAATTAATAGTTCGCGCTTTAATATCTAACACACTAATAACTTCATACATAGGAATGTAAACGGTGTTATGACGAGCAATACCTTGATCATCATTAACACGTGTTATGCTATGTTCTGTTTCGTAAACTTTAAGTTGATCTCCAAACATGCTTTTAGCATATTCTACAACGTGTTTTTTAAGGATTCCAACTGAAGATTCGTTTTTTTCTTCGGCAGAAAGCTCATGAACACTTGGTGTTTCAGTCCAATTATATGTTTTATGAAATTGTGCAAAGCTATTTGCTGTTATAAAAAGCAATGCTATTAAAAAGCTATTCTTTATCATTTGATTTTTTCTATTGTTATACTTTTTTTGTAAGCTCTTGTAAGACTTTTTATAAAATCGTTCCAAGTTTCAAACTCTCTATTATTAACACTCAGTGTATTGATATAAATGAATTTATGTTGAGTTATGATATATCCTTCTTGAGAATATGAAATGTTGAATCCGAATTTAGGATTGTCATAAGATAGTACATCAGGAATGTCACTTGCTTTAAACCCTTCAGGGATTTTAAATGTTGTTACAAAGTTTTTCTTAAACTTATAATCTATTTTCTTACTGAATTTTCTGTCTTCAATATCTATTTTACTTTGAGAAAGTGTTCGGTCAATATTTAAATTAATATAGGTTTTGTTTGCAACAGATTTTACATAGCTATCTATACTCAGATTGTAATTCAATAACAAAGGCGTGTTCTTGTTATCGAAATTTTCCTTTGTTATATTAGTATAACTAGTTTTGTTGTTACCCAAAGCTAGGGTCGTATTTAAATACTCTTCTTCGGTTTTGTCATCTTTTTTATACGTGTAATCCGAAATAAAATCCACTTTTTCATAGCCTGTGAGTGAACGAGTTTCATCAACTTTCACAACATCGCCTTCCATGGTAAGTATGCTCTTAATTTCTGACACATTTTTGTCCATTCCTTGAATAGGAACCTTAATAAGTTTAAATTCCTTATCATTCAATCCAAGAAGCGCTTCCTTAGTTTGTATAAATGCACTAGGCATTCCGTAAGGCACATAACTATCTGTAGCATCTAGAAAAATTGTGTCGTTTTCAACAATGGCAGTATTAATCATATGATTATCAACCATAGGAGTTGGTACTTCTAAATAGGAGTAAGGTCTGTCTCTTGTACCAATCCATGTTCTATAAGATTCAATGCCAACATGATTAAGCATTTCATATAGTAAATTTGCCATGTCTTTACAGTCTCCATATCGCTTGTCACTAACACTTGATGCGCTTCGTGGAATAAAACCACCTAAACCATCTTCAAAAGCTACATAAGTAATATTATCCTGAACCCAATTAAAAATAGCTTCAGCTTGTTCTTTTTGATTTGTTAATGACTTAGTAATATCATCTGCAATAACATGAACCTTTTTAAGCTCTTTTTCATCAATTCTATCAACTAATGAAGCATACCATTTATATAAGTCATTAACATCATTTAAAACGTTATTAGTCTTACCTTTTTCTTCATAACTTTTTATATACAAAATGATATGAGGTAAATAATAAAGTACAGATTCGCTCTGTGCCTCGCCTTGAAATCCTTTGATGTTACTTAGAGACCAAGTGTAAACCTTATTATTTCCTATTATTTCTTCTTTAAAATCAATAGGATAATTTTTAGTATTAAAATCTATATAACCAATAGATACATTTTTTGGAAATTCTATTGAAAGTTTTGTGCTTTCAGTTGGTACAAAAGTGCCAAAACGGAATAAACCTAAAAAACGAGGGTCTTTAATAATTTCTTTATATTCTAAATGTGTTTCTGCTCCAGCTTTTACTGCAGGGAATGTGAAGTTTTTTGATTCTTGGTCACTGTAAAAAATACCGTTATCAAAAGCACGTTTGGTTTCAATGTAATCAACTTCAACTTTTTTATCTTCTTCAGGTAAATAGGTAAATGCCTTGATATCTTCAATAACTGTAAAGCTGTCAAAACTTAGACTTTCATTGGCAAAGTATAATTTTTTGGCTGTTAAAAACTTACCTTGTTCTGAAAAGGATTTGATAATATTAAAATCACCTTTATTGAGCTTAATGTCAATGTGTTCATGACGTTTCAAATAGATGAAATCTTCACCAGAAAAGTCTTGAGAAAGCACAATAAAAGGAAAAAGCAATGCGAAAATTAAGATGTTTTTCATGCAATTCATATTTTTACTCAAAGATATTTTATTTAACACATTTAATTAACTTCAATCCGTTAAAAATAGTATAATTTTGATATTAAATACACTTTACCAAAAATGATTCCAAACTATACAGCTGTACACAATAAATTTAAATTAAATAATTATCACTATACACATGACACTTTAAAAGAGGTTGCTTATAGTTTTGTTAAGGAAGGAGATGTTTATGAAAAACAATTGGGAGATTTTCTGTTAGATTGGTTAGACTCTAATGATACCATTAAGGTAAAAACCTCAGGATCAACAGGTAGGCCAAAAAGGATTAAATTGAGCAAGCAAGCCATGGTTGATTCTGCATTAGCTACAGGTGATTATTTTAAATTGAAGCCAGGGGATTCATCATTGTTATGTTTACCTACTAATTATATTGCTGGAAAAATGATGGTTGTTAGAGCAATCATTTTGGGTTTAAGTTTGGACTTGGTATCTCCCAGCTCCAATCCTTTAGAGTTTGTAAATAGAAAATATCATTTTGCGGCCATGGTTCCTATGCAGCTGAGGAACAGTCTTAGCAAACTATCTATAATTAAAACTTTAATAGTAGGTGGAGCAAAAGTTTCGGATGATTTGGTAAAAGAAATTCAAACCAGCACTTCATCAATTTATGAGACTTATGGGATGACAGAGACCGTTACTCATATTGCTGTTAAGAAACTTAATAATCTGAAAACTAATTCTTCAAAATTAGCCTTTGAAGTTTTACTGAACGTCGACATTTCTCAAGATGATAGAAACTGTTTAGTAATCAATGCTCCTTATTTAAACAATTCACCAATTATAACGAATGATGTGGTAAAACTATATTCAAAAACATCGTTTGAATTATTAGGTCGTTTTGATAATGTCATTAATTCTGGAGGTATTAAAATTCATCCTGAGCAAGTAGAAGGACATTTATCATCATTTTTTGATGTAGATTTCTTTATCGCTTCACGAGAAAATGAAGCACTTGGTGAAGAACTCATTTTAGTAATTGAGGGTAAAGAACAGGCATTGCCAAAAGGCATTTTTAAGACACTGCAAAAGCACGAAATCCCAAAGAGTTTATTATTTATAAAGACATTTAAAAGGACATCTTCAGGTAAAATTAATAGAGTGCAAACCTTGGAATCTCTTAAAAAGGTTAGTTAACTCACTCAAACACACACTTTACTCATTCCTGTTTTTTTGGTTGATATGTTGATAGTAGTTTTATATCAAACTTTAAAACCAAAAACAGATGAAAACAATTATTGCATTAATACTTTTAGCGTTCGTTGCAACGATGGGTATTGCACAGGAGAAGAATATTGAAACTAAATCTGTTGAGTTGGGTAATTTTATATCCTTTATTGTTAATAACTATGAATTGGATTCTGATAGCCAAAATATCACCTTTTTAATTCAGGTACATGATGATCAATTGCAAGGCGAAAATTTGATTATGCTTAAGCAAGGATTTAAATTAATATCAGAAAGATTGGATGAAGAAAGTAGTATAACAATTGTAGCTTATTCAAAGTTTAATGGAGTGGCACTTAATAGTACTCCAGCTAATGAAACGAAACTTATTTTACATACTATTTCTGACCTAAAAGGAAGCATTTCAGAATTCTATGGTGATGGTATCTCATTAGGATATAAGATAGCAGAAGACAACTATAATGAAGAAATTAAAAATAGTGTTGTTATGGTAAGAATAGACCAAAAGGCTAAAAATGAAATTGTTGATATTGAAAAGGAAGAGAAAAAATTAAAAAAGAAGAAAAAATCACAAACGCTTTTAATTACAGCATTGGCCTTATTGCCAGAACTTATTAATGTAATAAAAAAAGATAATTAGCACAGGCAAATAATCAAAGCCAAGTCAAACAATTAGTTGGTTGCACATTTTTTCATAAGCATACTTGGTTTTGAAAGGAACATCAAAAATGGTGTTCCTTTTTTTAATTATTATCCATACTTTTACTTTTCAATTTTATAATTATGAAAAAACTACCCATCCTTTTGTTGCTATTAACACTGCAAATTAATGCTCAACAAATACTATCTGAAAAAGAACGAGCAAGAGTTGTTGATGAAATTCTAGCCGACAGATTCAATAATTTATTACCAAAATTAATGGACCGAGCAGACATTGACATGTGGATTCTTATTTCAAGAGAGTATAATGAAGATCCTGTTTTGAAAACCATGTTACCAGCTAAATGGCTAAATGCAAGACGAAGAACTATCATTTTATTTTATAGAGATAAAGAAAAAAACACCATTGAAAAGCTTGCTGTGGCACGTTATAATTTTGGTGAAAACATAATCTCAGCTTGGGATAAAAACAAAGAACCCATTCAATGGAAACGCTTAATGCAATTGATAAATGAACGAAATCCAAAAACAATTGGTCTTAATTTTTCAAAGTATTTTAATATTGCTGATGGTCTTGATAAAACAGATTACGAAGAATTTATGGAATATCTTCCGTCTAAACATAAATCAAAAGTCGTATCTGCACAAAAATTAGCTACTGGTTGGATTGAAACCAGAACTGAACGTGAAATGGTAATTTATAATCAATTAGTAGATATTACACATGATGTCATTGCTGAAGCATTTTCTGAAAAAGTGATTACAGCTGGAATAACAACGACAACAGATGTAGAATGGTGGATGAGAGAAAAAGTAACCGAATTAGGATTAGAAACATGGTTTCATCCATCTGTAGATGTACAGAGAACCTCTGAAACTATGGGAAATCATTTATATGCATTCTCAAACAGACCAGAAAATATGGTTATTCTTCCAGGAGATTTATTGCATTGTGATTTTGGTATTACATATTTAAGGCTAAATACAGATTGTCAGGAGTTAGCTTATGTATTGAAACCAAAAGAAACTGCGCCACCAAAATTCTTGGTTGATGCTTTTAAAAAGGGAAATCAAGTACAAGATTTTTTAACTAATAATTATGTTGCTGGAAAATCTGGCAATGAAATTTTATTAAAAGCACTAAGTGAAGCAAAAACAGCAGGTTTAAGACCCTCAATATATACACATCCTCTTGGAAGTTATGGACACTCTTCTGGGCCTACAATAGGAATGTGGGATTCTCAAGGAGGTGTTTCAGGAACTGGAGATTATCCGTTGTATCCGAATACAGTATATGCTATAGAATTAAATACCACTGTAAATATCCCAGAATGGAAGCGTGATATTCGCATCATGTTTGAAGAGGCAGGGTTTTTTGGAGAAAATGGTTTTCGGTATGTAAATGGTAGACAAACAGAATTACTGGTTATTCCAAGAGTTAAAAAGTATCTGGGAAATTAGAATAAAAGTTAAGTTTAGCTAAGGTTTCTGTAATAATTAGTAAATTGCGGCATAAAATTTGAATAGCTTTATTTAGAATTATAGAAAGATGAAAAAAATCGTATTAGCTTTATTATTTGGAACTTTATTTAATTTTGGTTTTGCCCAACAAGCAAATCAAATTCAGAGAGGGCAGCGAGGTTATGTTCCTGAAATGAAATTAAATGAAGAAACCTATATAGATCTTGTTGATCCATTTGCTGAGATTGAAAAAATGATGCCAAAATGTATTGCAGTTTTAAACCTTGATGCATTTGAACAAGAAATAATTAAGGGAATGTTGCTTAAAAAGTTTGAAAGTAAGAATGCAATTCTTTCAGATGAAAAAAATTCAAGAGCAGATAGAAAGAAAAAAATTGACGCCTTAGACAAAGGGTTTTTAGTTGAGCTTGGAACCATTTTGAAACCTGATGAAATTGATAAGTTTAGAGCTATAGATTTTACTGAAACTAAAGCTGAAAAGAAAAAAAGAAAAAAGAAAAAAAGAAATAATTAAAAAAAAGGAAGGTTATATAACCTTCCTTTTTTTTAATTATTAGTAGCCTTTTTTATAAAGGCTACTAATAGTTTCATGAAAGTAGTTGTATCTGTTTACAAGGAATTCTTTTTTTGCCTACACATATTTGTTTTAAAGAATAAGTGCCTCTCTTTGAAGAATGATTTTTATTAATATGACCAGGCATTTAGTCACAATCTATTTTTACTATTTTTTTTGTAAATTTAAGGAGACTAAATTTTCAATGCTATGAAGAATTTCATACTATTAATAGCTACATATTTCGTAATGCAAACAGCTTATGCTCAACGAAATATAGATTTATATTGGGATTCATCTTACTCTATGATAGAAAGAAATCTCCAAAATGAATTACTTTACCTCAATAACTATTTTAAGAAGTATCCACAAACAAGCGTGAACCTGATTATGTTTAGTAATGAGATTATTCTTGAAGAGAATTTCTCAGTAAAAGAAGGGAATTGGAATGCTTTAAGAAAAGAACTAACCAATACCATCTATGATGGAGCTACAAAATATGAAATTTTAAAAAGTAATAATGTTGATGAGATATTACTTTTCACTGATGGGAATGAGAATTTAAACCAACTTTCATCGCCAGAAGGAATTCCAATTAATATTGTTTCAACATCTGCAAACACAAATACTACAAGACTTAAATTAGTTTCTGACATCGCTTCGGGTTCCTTTGTTTATTTAAATTCAGATTTTAATAGTGCAGCGAGAAAAGCCAAAGCAAAGCTATTATCTACAGGTGTTGACGATGGTTCTGTTACAGGTGAAATTTCAGGTGTTGGTGGAGCTTTAGAGAATGTTAGTATAATTAATAAGAACAGCAATCTGGGCACTGCTTCTTTTGCTAATGGTAATTATAAAATTAAAGCTGATGATGGAGATTTACTAGTATATACTTTTTTAGGAAAGAAAACCGTAAATGTTAGAGTTAATAAAGCCAATATTATTAACGTGTTTATGCCAGATATTGATCAGGGTTTAGATGAAGTAGTAATTACAACTAGTACCTCAGAAGATGAAGTTGAACTTGTTAATGTTGGAAACCAAAAAGTAGATAAAAGATCATTAGGATATAACATTGAAACTATAGACGAAGAAGATATATCTGAATTAGACACTAATTTATCTGGAGCAGCAAAAGGACAGTTCACTAATTTTGAACTACCAAATGACACTTATGATAGAGTAGACATTAGTCAATTTTTAGGACGAGGAAAAAATATGACTATTTTGCTTAATCAATATGGCTTGGTTGTTATGGATGGTATGCCATTAGGGCAATCAGGGTCAGAATTTGGAGGAATTAGATATGCCCAAGATGATATTATCAATCCTGATATGATTGAGAGTATTACATATTTAAAGGGTTTGGCCGCTACTAATAAATATGGATCCTTAGGTAGAAATGGAGTGCTACTTATTACAACAAAAAATGCTACTGCAGGAAAAACAAACACAAAAAAGGACATTGTATTGGGTACAACATCAATTTACAGCGGAAATGCAGAAATGGCTAGCGAGCTTCCTAATACACCATATATTAATATGCTAAAAGCATCAAAGTCTATTGATGAAGCATTTGACACTTATTTAGTACAACGAGAGAAATATGGTAATGACGCATCTTTCTTTTTAGATTGTCATGATTATTTTAAAGGGTGGAATAATGAAGTGGTTTCTAATAGAATCTTATCTAATGTTTATGAGATTGCTTATGATAATGACGTTGTATTAAAATCCCTTTACTATAAGCAACAAGAAAATGGAGACTATGCTTCTGCTGTAAAAACCTTGGAACGCATTGTAAAGCTTAGACCCAAAGATTCTCAATCTTATAGAAATTTAGCACTTGCATATAATTATAATGGGCAATATAAAGAAGCTTTAAAGCTATATAATAATATTGATAGAAAAATTGGAGTTGGAAATATAAGTACATTAGGAATTGATAAAACAATAACCAATGAAGCAAAAAACTTAATAGCACTTCATGGTAATAAGCTGAATACTAATGGTGTAAACCTTAAATTTTTAAAACCAATTAATTATAAATCCAGAATAGTTTTTGAATGGAATGACCTTGATTCCGAATTTGATTTAAATATTATTAATCCACAAAACAGATTCTTTACATGGTCACATACAAGAGCTGAAAATTCGCAAAGAATTGCTCAGCAAAAAGAATTAGGTTATGGTTTAGAAGAATTTTATTTAACATCTTCAGATGTTGGTGAATGGATTTTTAACATGAAATATTATGGCACCAATGCTAAAGAAAAATTACCAACATATCTAAAGATTACAGTTTACAAAAATTATGGATCACCAAAACAAACTAAAAAGATTAGTGTAGTAAGGCTTGAAAAAACCAATGTAGAGGAAACTGTTTCTAAGTTGGTAGTGAATTAGTTGCAAATTAACTATTGGCATTCATTGTTATAGTAATTTACGATACCTTCAAAATCTTCTTTATGAAAAGACTTTGAATTTATTTTCTTCATTAAATCTTTACAGCCACTAAAAAAATCAGGTGAAATATTTTTTCTAAAATGATAATTCCTGGTATTTAGTATAGGGATTCTAGTTGCATACAAATCATTTTCTTTTGAGATGTAATATTTAATAATTGTTACTGGGCCTCCACCACCAAAATTTGTTGTTGTAAAACCAGTATTCGATATATTTGCTGTACCATTATTATTAATAATTACCGTTGGTGAATTCATTGTAGTAATTGATGAACCAGGAGAATAACCATTGAAAACGCTAACGAACAAACTAACTTTTCCAATAATTTTTGTTTGCAATAAAAAAACTTTTGTTCTATTTTCATCAACTATGAGTTTGTATTCATAGTCATCAATATCGCCTTTGTTATTATGAACACTTAATTTATAAACTTCATTAAATGTGTAAACTCTTTCTTCAGCATCTTCATTTTCTCTAAAATGAATATTATTTTTTTTGAATTGAATAATTCCTTTTTTTTCAGTTTTGTCTTTAAAAAATAAGGTGCCAAACCCCTTTTCTTCATCTACTAAAATAACTTTAGTTTTTGAACCACTAGGAATCAATTCGTAGTGATAATTCCTTAAAGTCCCCTTGTTGGTAATGGTGTTGAATTTATTTACTTCATTGAAATTGTAAAGCACTTCTTCATCATCTTTTGTTTCTCTAAACCAGATATGATTTTTTTTATCAATTTTGATAAATCCTTTTTGTTCTGTTTTATCTTTAAAAAAAAGAGTTCCTTCTCTTCCAATATCAGACTGATCTTTTGATTGTGAGTAACTAATTGAACAAAAAAATAATAAGATGATTGGGATAAATTGTTTCATGATACAAATTAGGTTAATGGATTTGAGTTTGTGTTATATTGTAAATATGTCTACTATACCTGAATTACACCTAAATTAAAAGGCTTTTCAATAGGAGCGTGGTTTGCTGCTTCAATTCCCATACTAATCCATGTTCTAGTATCTAATGGGTCAATAACAGCATCTGTCCATAATCTAGCTGCTGCATAATAAGGTGACACTTGGTTGTCGTATCTGTCTTTTATTTTATTAAATAGCTCTTCTTCTTTTTCAGGTGTTATTTTTTCACCTTTTTTAAGTAAAGAAGCTTTTTCTATTTGTAATAGTACTTTGGCCGCGGAGTTTCCACTCATAACTGCTAACTCTGCGCTTGGCCATGCAGCAATAAGTCTAGGGTCATAAGCTTTTCCACACATTGCATAATTCCCTGCTCCATAACTATTACCAATAATAATTGTGAATTTAGGCACAACACTATTACTTACAGCATTTACCATTTTTGCACCATCTTTAATAATGCCTCCATGTTCACTTTTACTACCAACCATAAAACCAGTAACGTCTTGTAGAAAGACTAACGGAATTTTCTTTTGATTGCAATTAGCAATAAATCGTGTAGCTTTATCGGCACTATCGTTATAAATAACACCACCAAATTGCATTTCGCCTTGTTTGGTTTTTACCAATTTACGTTGATTGGCAACTATCCCAACAGCCCAACCATCAATTCTGGCATAAGCTGTAATAATAGTTTTTCCATAACCAGCTTTGTATTCGTCATACTCAGAATTATCAACCAAACGTTTTATAATATCAAACATATTATATTGCTCAGCTCGACTTTTTGGTAAAATACCATAAATATCTTCAGGATTTTCTTTTGGCTTTTCTGCTTTAGCTCTATTAAAACCAGCTTTGTCAAAATCGCCAATTTTATCAATAATTTTTTTAATTGTATCTAAAGCGTCTTTATCGTCTTTTGATTTATAATCTGTTACTCCACTTATTTCACAATGTGTTGTAGCTCCTCCAAGAGTTTCATTGTCTATGGATTCACCAATAGCCGCTTTTACCAAATAACTACCAGCTAGAAAGATGCTTCCAGTTTTGTCCACTATTAGAGCTTCATCACTCATAATTGGTAAGTAAGCTCCACCAGCAACACAACTTCCCATAACAGCAGATATTTGTGTAATTCCCATGCTACTCATCACAGCATTATTTCTAAAAATGCGTCCAAAATGTTCTTTGTCAGGAAAAATTTCATCTTGCATTGGCAAATAAACTCCAGCTGAATCTACTAAGTAAATAATTGGTAACTTGTTTTCTATTGAAATTTCCTGAGCTCTTAAGTTTTTCTTTCCTGTTATTGGAAACCAAGCTCCAGCTTTTACAGTTGCATCATTTGCAACAACTATGCATTGCTTACCTTTTATAAAGCCAATTTTTACAATAACTCCTCCTGAAGGGCAGTTTCCATGTTCTTTATACATATCATCTCCTGCAAATGCTCCAATTTCAATGCTTTTAGTTTTTGAATCCAGTAGATAATCAATGCGTTCTCTTGCAGTCATCTTGCCTTTTGCATGATGTATCTCAACCCGTTTTTGACCTCCACCTAGCTTTACTTGAGCAAAACGTTTGGTTAAATCTGCAACTAAAAGTTTATTGTAGTCTTCGTTTTTATTGAAGTTAATATCCATTGACACTTATGTTTGATGCTAAAATACGAAAGAAGTAGACGACAAAAAAGACAGATCATTTTATTTATATATAACATGGAAATATATTCCTAGGAATATATAAATAATTTGTTGTATATTTGTGCCTAACAAAAGCATATATAAAATGAAAAGAGATAAAATTATTTATTACATAGCAACAGGATTGCTAACTTTATTAATGTTGTTTTCAGTAAGCATGTATTTTTTTAAACATGATGATGTATCAGCAATGTTCACGAATTTTGGTTATCCGACGTATATTATATATCCTTATGCAGTAGCAAAATTTTTAGGTCTTTTTGCAATTTGGAATCCTAACTTTAAATCTATAAAAGAATGGGCTTATTCTGGTTTCTTTTTTGCGTTTATTCTTGCATTTTTTGCACATTATATGATTGGTGATGGAGAGCAAGGTGGAGCTCTAGCTGCATTAATTTTATTAGTAGTATCGTATATTTTTAACAAAAGAATTAACAAATAATAATTATGAAAAAAATAATAGCATTTGCAGGCAGTAATAGTAAAAACTCAATAAATAAGACATTAGCAGTATATACTGCTAATCAATTAAATAATGTTGAGGTTGAAGTTTTAGACCTTAATGATTTTGATTTACCATTATACGGAATTGATTATGAAATGTCTCATGGTATTCCAGATAATGCTCAAGCATTTCTTGATAAAATAAAAGCATCTAATGGAATTGTATTATCACTAGCGGAACACAATGGAGCGTATTCTACAGCATTTAAAAATATTTTTGATTGGATGTCTAGAATTGATGGTAAACTTTGGAGCGATGTCCCAATGTTATTAATGGCAACATCACCTGGAGGAAGAGGTGGAGCAACAGTTTTAGAAATTTCGAAAGGACGTTTTCCATTTATGGGAGGACGTATAGTTGCAGATTTTTCACTACCTTCATTTGGACAAAATTTTTCAGAAGATGGAATCTTGGAAGAAGAATTAAACAACAAATTTCAAATAGCAATTAACGCATTACAAAATGCACTTTAAAACTTAAATTGATGAGCGAAAGAGAGATTATTAAAACGTATACTAATGGAAACTTAATAATTGTTTGGAAACCTAAAAAATGTATTCATGCAACAGAGTGTGTTAAACGCTTGCCAGGAGTGTATAATCCGAATGAAAAGCCTTGGATAAAACCAGAAAATGCTTCGGTTGAAGCATTAAAAGAACAAATTCAAGCCTGTCCTTCAGGAGCGCTATCTTACAAGATGGCTAATGAAGACAATATTGAAGAGGCACATTTAGAAACAAAAGTTGAAGTGTTAAAAGATGGACCTTTATTGGTTTACGGAACATTGCATGTTACGAATAGTGATGGCAATAATGAACTCAAGAATAAAACAACAGCTTTTTGTAGATGTGGCGCTTCAACTAATAAGCCATATTGCGATGGAGCTCACATTAAGGAAGGATTTAAAGGTTAGTTTATGGGAGATTTGTCAAAGGATATCAATTCGGATTTTCCAAATAATAAGGTAAAAGCATTGTTAAATATAGTGTATACTGCAAATTGGATAAACAGTCAGCAAAATACTTTTTTTAAGGATTTTGGGATTTCTCCTCAGCAGTTTAATATTTTAAGAATATTGCGAGGAGCAGAAAAGCCATTAAAAGTGCAAACTATTAAAGAGCGCATGATTGAGCGTGCTCCTAATGCTACTAGATTAATGGATAAGTTATGCTCAAAAGAATTAATTGAGCGTATAGCTTGTCCTGAAGACAGAAGAGTCGTTCATATAAATATTACTAAAGCTGGTTTGAAGTTATTGGAAGATATATCTAAAGAAATGAAGGATGATTATATTAAAAACTTAACGGAAGTTGAAGCAGGACAATTAAGTGACTTACTGGATAAAATTCGTTAGAAAAAAAATTTATTTTAATAGTTCCCATGGAAACTAAATTAAAAAATACAATGAAATTAAATACAATAAAGAGAGTAGGACGAAGTGATTTCGTAAATATGGGACCAATAGAATTGCGCCAACCTATTCCAGCACAAGATATTGAAATGGTAGACCCATTTATATTATTGCATCATTATGGACCTTATCTAATTGACGAAATGAATAATCCGTTTGATTTAGGACCACATCCTCATCGAGGATTCGAACCAATTACGTTTTTAATTCAAGGAGAGCAATTACATCGCGATTCCTTGGGACATGAAAGTATTGTGAAATCTGGTGATGTGCAATGGACTACAGCTGGACGAGGAATTATCCACGCAGAGGGACCTACAAAAGAGTTTGTGCGAAAAGGAGGAACTTTAGAAGGAATTCAATTGTGGTTAAATTTGCCAGGTGATAAGAAAATGATTCAGCCGAACTATCAGCATGTTAAAAATGAAGATTTTAATGTGGTAACGTCTGATGATGGTAAGGTTAAAGTGCAAATCATAGCTGGTGCATTAGAAGGTAAATCTGGAAAGATAGCTACTCAAACTTCTGTCAATGCCTACATGATTAATCTTGAAGAAGGAGGAACATATAATATTAATGTTCCTAAAAATCATCAATCTTTACTTTATTTGTTAAATGGTGAAGTTGCTATTAATGATGACACTGACTTAATTTTAGATAAAAACCAATTGATTGAATTTAATGATGATGGAGATGGTTTTTCTTTAAAAGGAAAAACAAAAAGCAAATTACTCTTTTTATCTGGTGCACCTATTAAAGAAAAAGTTACAAGTTGGGGTCCATATGTTATGAATACACAAACTGAAATAATGGAGGCGTTACGTGATTATCAAATGGGCAAAATGGGATTTCTTCCTCGATAAATTAAAGCATCCAAAAGGATGCTTTTTTATGTAAAAACACGATATTTGTGTTTCGACTAACTATCAATAATTAAGAACAGATTATGACAATGAATAAAAATACTGTGCTAGCTTGGGCTACCACAATTATGATTATAGTAGGATTAGCATTAATAGCTTTAGGTGCATTTAGATATGATGATGTAGCTGGTTGGGGATTTGCGGCTGTAGGTATTGGCTTCTTTGCAATCGCTTGGGTGTTTAATGCTTTAAAAGGACGTGTATAATGAGTGACGATAAAAAAGTAATTTTTTCAATGTCTGGTTTAACCAAGACATTTCCTGGTGCAAATACACCAGTTTTAAAGAACATTTATTTGAGTTTTTTCTACGGAGCAAAAATTGGAATTTTAGGTCTTAATGGTTCAGGTAAATCTACGCTGCTTAAAATTATAGCAGGTGTAGATAAAAATTACCAAGGTGATGTTACTTTTTTGCAAGATTATTCAGTTGGATTTTTAGAACAAGAACCAGAACTTGATGATAATAAAACAGTGATGGAAATAGTTCGTGAAGGAGCTGCCGAAACTGTTGCTATACTTGATGAATATAATAGTATCAATGATCAATTTGGTTTAGAAGAAGTCTATTCTGATGCCGATAAAATGGAAAAACTTATGGATCGCCAAGCAGAATTGCAGGATCAAATTGATGCTGCTAATGCATGGGAATTAGATACAAAACTAGAAATCGCCATGGATGCTTTACGTACTCCTGATGGTGATAAGAAAACAGGAATATTATCAGGTGGTGAACGTCGTCGTGTGGCTTTATGTCGTTTATTATTGCAAGAACCTGATGTGCTGCTTTTAGATGAACCTACAAATCACTTAGATGCAGAATCTGTACATTGGTTAGAACATCACTTAGCACAATATAAGGGTACTGTAATTGCAGTAACGCATGATAGATATTTTTTAGATAATGTAGCTGGTTGGATTCTTGAGCTAGATAGAGGAGAAGGTATTCCTTGGAAAGGGAATTATTCTTCTTGGTTAGACCAAAAATCTAAGCGAATGGCACAAGAGAGTAAAACGGCATCTAAACGTCAAAAGACTTTAGAGCGAGAGCTTGAATGGGTTCGTCAAGGTGCAAAAGGTCGTCAAACCAAACAGAAAGCTCGTTTGAAGAACTATGATAAGTTGATGAGTCAAGATCAAAAACAGCTTGATGAAAAACTTGAAATATACATTCCTAATGGACCACGCTTAGGAACCAATGTTATTGAATCTGTTGGTGTAAGTAAAGGTTATGATGATAAGTTGTTATATGAGGATTTAAATTTCAACTTACCACAAGCTGGAATCGTTGGAGTTATTGGACCAAATGGAGCAGGTAAAACAACTATTTTCAGAATGATTATGGGAGAAGAAACTCCTGATAAAGGCGAATTCAAAGTAGGTGACACAGTTAAGATTGCTTATGTAGATCAGAAACACTCAAATATTGATCCTAATAAAACCATTTGGCAAAATTTTAGTGATGAGCAAGAGTTGGTTATGATGGGAGGAAAGCAGGTAAATTCTCGTGCATATTTAAGTCGATTTAATTTCTCGGGAAGTGAACAAAACAAAAAAGTAAATTTACTTTCTGGAGGTGAACGTAACCGTCTACACTTAGCAATGACACTAAAAGAAGAAGGTAATGTATTACTTTTAGATGAGCCAACTAATGATTTAGATATCAATACGCTAAGAGCTTTAGAAGAAGGTTTAGAAAACTTTGCAGGCTGTGCAGTAGTGATTAGCCATGACAGATGGTTCTTAGATAGAATATGTACTCATATTCTCGCTTTTGAAGGTGATTCACAAGTGTATTTCTTTGAAGGAAGTTTTAGTGATTATGAAGATAACAAGAAAAAACGTTTAGGTGGAGATTTAATACCAAAACGAATAAAGTATAAAAAACTAGTAAGATAGTTGTAATGTGAAAATGTCTGTTAATAGCAGACATTTTTTATGTTAATTATTAGTACAAATGCCCTTCGGTAAAATCTCTATAATCATCATCAGATTTAGATTCTGACTTTTTACTTAGCTTTTCGTTTTCAGCCTTTAGCTTGTATGATTTTCTGACCCCTAATATTAGTAAAACTAAGAAAACACAAACTGTGACTATCAATATCGTTACAATATTAGTTTGCTCAATCAAAAAGAGGTTTGAGATTTTTGAGGTTAGGGAATGGGTCATCATATAAGCTTAAATTTGGGTTAAAGCATTTCAAATATAAGGAAAAAAGTTATTAATGTATTAAAATTAAGAATTTATCATTCTTTGTACCATTCAAGTATATTCACTTTAATAGCCTTATTTTCAGTATCTACAAGACTTTTAAACTTTTCGATGTCACTAAATCCATTAGTACCACGATAGTGATAAGGAAAAACTTGTTGAGGTTTAAATTCTAAAACGGCATCAGCAGCATTTTCAACAGTCATAGTCCACGGTAAATTCATACAAACAAAAGCGATGTCTATGTTTTTAAGTGTTCTCATTTCTGGAATATCTTCAGTATCACCAGAAATATAAATCCTTGTTTTCCTGCGGTTAATAACATAACCATTTCCTCTTCCTTTTTCGTGAAATTTCAAAGCCTCTTCACGTAAATTATACATTGGAATAGCTTCAATATCCATGTCATTAATAGTTTTAGTTTCTCCATTATTAATAACCATTCTTTTTCCTTTAACCTTTTCGTTTAATCTTTCATTCACAGCTTCAGGAATTAATAGTGTTATATCTACATTGCTGATATGTTCTAATGTTTCTAAATTTAAATGGTCTCCATGTATATCAGTGATAAGAATAAGAGTTGGCTTTTTAAAGTCTTTGAAATCTTCAATATCACCAACTGGGTCAATATAAATCATTTCTTCACCATACTCAATTATTAAACTTCCATGAGAGATTGGATGAATCATCATTTCATCTGTTTTAACTTCAAAAGAACATGAATTAATGAGTAATATTAGTAGGAGTAAAGTAATAGATTGCTTCATGGATTTTTTTTTCTAAATATAAGATTTAATATCAAAATTAAAAATGTAACAAATCCATAACTTTTGCTACTTATATTTTAGGTGATTTAAATTTCAAAATTGATATTTTTTAACGAAATTGCTTGTCTTAACTAAAAATTGTTCACTTAAAATATATACACATGTCTGATGATTTTGATTTATTAGAAACGAATTCTAACGAAAAAACAGAAAAGGTTGATGTTAATTGGGGAAAAGCCATAGACCAAATGAAGTCTAAATTGGCTCAAGAAGATGATCCAGAAAGTCGCCAGAAAATTCTAAACGCAACATTAGATAATGTTGTAGATATGGCTAAAAAGGATAGATCAACGTTGTTAGATGCTATAAAAGACCTAACAGATTATCAAGATGAAGTAGGTATAATGTTCGAAGGTTTTTCTGCATTAAATGCAGCAGAACAAAAAATAATAGATGATGCAATTAAGGGCCTAGAACGTGCAAGAATTGAACTTGAAGACGCTAAGAATAAACCTGATACCTGGTGGAATAATCTTTGGGGACGTAAAGGGAAAATTAAAAAAGAAGAGCAAGAATTTAAAGAGGCTCAGAAAGTACGCGATGCTGCAGATAATAAAGCAAAAGCCATGTTTCAGCAACGTATAGAAAACGCAGATGTTCAGACTTTATTGAATGAATTATCTTTTAAAAGTCAAGCAGCAGTAAAACGCTTAAAGGATAGAGAAATTGAAATTAAAGAAGTTGAAGAAAGCTTAAAAGATGCTATTGTTGAAGCTAGTAAAAATCACACAAAAGCTCTTGAAAAGAAAAAAGAAGTTGAAGATAAACTTGAAGAACAATACGCTTTATTAAAACAAGCGCGTCAAGCACTTGAAGAAGTTGCAGACAAACAATCAACTGAATATTCGGAAGCTTTGTCAAAAGTAACAACACTTGAGCAAAAAGTAGAAGAGCTTGAAGGACTTAAAAATGCTTACACAACTCTTGCTGCTTCTAAAGATAGTTTTGTGCACAAGCATAATTTGACAATTAAAGTATTGACTTCGTTGCGCAGTAACTTGCAAACACATCGAGCAAAATTAAAATCTGATACAGATGAACGATTAAAATATTATGATGGATATATAGTTGCTTTAAAGGCGCGAACTGATCAAGAGTTTGCTGCAATTTTAGAACACTTAGGTGTGAAAACGGATGAACATATTGGTGAAACGCTTGCAGCTATGCATACAGCAAGTGCTAAAGCACGTCAAGAAATGATGGATAATATTCCTGTTCATGAAAAAGTGATGCAAGGTGTTTATGGCAGTTATGCTGAAGCTCTAAAGGAAATTAGAAATAAAGATGCAGAAATTCAAAAGAATTTTGCAGATCGCTATGGTATAGATATGAAAGAAATTTTTGATGAATATTATAAAGCAGATCCAAATGCTCCATCTGATGGAGGAGAACCAGAAGAAGATACTAAACCAGAAGCAAACGAGGACGATTTATTATCTTAATATATTTAATGTTTCCCTCATTTATTAGTATTAAAGAGGGTTAAACTTTCCAAAAAAAATACCGCTTTGATTCATAATGCGACTATTGAAGATTATAACTTAAAATGATTGTAACACCTTTAGATTCTGCTTACCTTGATTCCAAAGAACAATACGTCTTTTATCATAAAATGATAGACTTTGCTCTTAAAGAATTAATTGTCGCTGTACAAAAGCAGCAACTTTGTAACGAGCAAGAAGTGTTATTGTTTAAGCAATACTGTGATTTATTATTGTATTCTATTGAAGCAATGCGTATTAAGTATATGTATGATGATGAAGATAATATGAAGGTGGATGTTACAGATTCTGGTTTCCCGAACTATTTAGAGTTTCGCTATTTATTTAATGACTTAGGGCTTCGAGAAGAATATCTTGGTAAACTCACTAATGTTGATACATTAAAAGAAGAGTTTTTAGATACGTTGATGCGTAGAAAGGAACCTATTAAAAAGCGAAAATTATTTCAAGCATCTTCAATAGTATACTATACATCAGCAAAGAAAGAATACATTTTTAATCGTTTTGTTCAAGGAAAAATTATGGATGCAAAAGAAGGTGCTCCTGGCCAATATTTAGTGAGTTGGAGTTTTTATGATGTATCTCATAACAGACCATTTATTTGCTTTATGTATTTTGATTATGATGGTGGTCGAAATCCATTAAAGGATAGAGACGAACTATATACAACACTTAAATCTGTTGCAGATCGTGAAATGAATCTAGATACTATGTCTTATGCTATAGACAAGCGTTTGCCTAATGTCTTACCTAAGCTTATCAAACGTGTTGATTTAGGACCAATACATAATGTATTTGCTAAAGATGAAAATGAAATCACGCATTCAGTTTTAGATGGTATTTCGAAAAAAGATATTCCAGTGGAGTCTTATGCTATTTCTTTTAAAATAGATGAAGTGTCTTCAGGAGGAGAATTTAAAGAAGGTAATTTTTTTAACAAACAAGTTTTTCAAAAGTGGAATGATATTTTTAGACAAACTTATGTTTTAGCTCCACATCGTATAATACAGTTGTTATATAATAAAACACCTGAATTAATGAATAAGTTGGCTCAAGCACCTATTCAAATTGCTGATTTAAAAATTAAAACTAAATAGTTGTCAATTGATAGCTAATAATTGAAAAAGATGGAACACAACTCAACATTTCCAATAAAACAAAATGAGCTCGATATGCTTCGTGATGAAGCAACATCGTATTTGAAATCTATACAATGGGAACAAGGACAGCGTGCAAAAAATAAGGATAATGATGGAAAAGATGAATCTATTCTGTTGTATTTGTCAAGAGCGAATAATGGAAGCAATGTAAATGTAACATCAGTTTCTAAAACCATTTTGGCTTTAAAAAAGAGATTATTACCAGAATCTGTAGCAATTCCTATTCACTTAAATCATACGTTATATGCTGTTCAAGAAGGTTTAACACTTGGTATTTGGATAAAGGATAGTTATTATGACGCATCAGGCTTATCTAGTTTAAGTGAAAACAAATCTGCTCTTGATTCGTCCGGAAGGCGTGAATACGAAAGTAAAATGCATACAGCAACTGCATTTATGTTATTTGCATCTGCATATAAAATTTTACATGATTTAAAACCACATGCTTCAGACGATTTAAGTGTGATGAAACAAAAATTTGCAGGAATTCCAGAAGTTTCATTAATGTCTCCATTAAAAGGAATTTCATGTAGTTTGTTTTACTATGACAAATATTTAGGTCATCCAGAAATCATAAAGTCAGATAAGGATGTTATTGATTTTACTGTTGTTTATTTTGAAGCTTTAATTGATGAAATCCAACTTCGTAAAAGTAGTTTGGAGTATACTGAAACTATTGTAGACAGAACTTATAAGTTAGAATCCCGAGGCGTCGGGACTGAATTTGCAGTCTCTGGTTGGGAAAATGTTTTTCAAGGCACCGCAAAAAGCGTAGAGTTTAATAAAATTCAATTTGAACAAATTGTAGGCAATAGAGATGCAAAGCATTTCGCAAGACGCTTGACAGAACGTATGCTAAGTTATGATTTTGTTGCTAAGAAAAATCCGTTTCAAGAACTAGGAGGTTTTATGCCAGTTTTTATGGGTTACGGAATTCCTGGAACTGGAAAAAGTATGCTTATTGCTGCAATTGCAACACGGTTGAAAGAACATTGTGATAATTTAGATATTCCATTTTTGTTTCACCCAATGCCTGACACGTTAATTAGTACATTTCAAGGTGGCTCAGCTGAAAAAATGGTTGAGTGGATGAAACCATTACAAGATCCTTCCAAATTAATTTTCGCTCCAATTGATGATGCCGAAAACAACTTGCAAGAACGTACTGTTCAAGGTGTGTCAGCAGGTGTAAAAGAAGTTATTGGTGTTTTCTTAAGATATACTGAAGGAGCCTACGCAGTAAATTATGGAAATAGTAGCATTGGCTTGTTTACCAATCTTCCAGAAATGTTAGATAAAGCAGTTATTTCACGTGTACAAGGGCGATTTTTAATTGATGGAGCACGAACAGAACATGATTTTTTAGATCAAGATCATTTGTGGTGGCGGAAATTAGATACTACGATGCCAGATTTTGTCAACATGCAAGGACCAGAAAATTACAGCTATTTGCAAGATCAAGGTTTAGCAAAAAATATGGGAGAAATCCTGAATGTTTCAGATAAGCCATCAGAAGAGCGTGTTCTAGATGCTTATGATAAAGTTGAAAAACATTTTAAAACGAATCAGCATTTATTTTACGCAAACCTATACCAAGAAATTCAGAAAATATTTCCGTTTTTCTCATCACGTGATGTTAGAAATATTCAAAGTGCAGTATCACTTCGTTTAACAGATTTCGACTTGGAGGAAGATTGGTTTGAGAATCCTGATATCTATTTTAAAAAAGATTATGATACTAAGTTTAATATGCTCCAGGAATTAATGCGAGCAAATATGAAAGGTTTAGATTTTTCAGAAATTAGACGCCAAGAAGTTGTTCGTTATCTAGATAATGTGGCAACAATTGCTGATACTGACTTTAAACGCAAAGTTGACGCTCGTGTAGCTCAAATGAATATTGAAGTGGAGGCAAGAGAACAATTTGATAAAGAAAATGATGATTGATGGATAAATATGAATTAAAAAAAATCATTAAATCTTTGGATGAAAACTCTTCAAAGGAAGATGCTTATTTTGAATTCAATTTTGATGAGCAAGATTCCTTTATAAGAGCTAATGAAGATGGATTATTTCAGTTTTGGTAGGTTTAGTAAATATAATTATTTGGATAATAGACTAATTTTAAAATGCAAAAACTAAAAGCAGCAAATTTATATAGAAGTGAGCTCATTCCTGTTAGTGGGAAATTAGTGGAACGCTATAATCAGTGTCTTTTAAAATTAGGTTTTGATAAAACCAAGCTTACATCGTTTTCTATTGATGGATTGGGCTGGAGCCCTGAAATTGCTGAAGAGAAAAAGAATGTGAACTATTTGAGTAATGGTGAAGCAAATCCTTGTGGTATCATCATTTCCCCATTGCAAAAAGGGAAACCTGTCTATGTGCCTTCGCATACATTTGATAGAGATATGATGCAGCAGATATTCAAAACCTATGGTAATCAAATTAATGATATTACAAGAGATTGCGCTATTTGTTTAGATTTTGACCAAGATATTGATGCCTTTTATGAGCCACTTGATATTTTAAAATATGATACAGTAACTATTAGTTTCAATCTCATAAATGATTTAGATAAAATTCAAGAAGACCAACTGAAACTTGTTGAAACCTTTAATAGTGGTAATAATTTTATTGATGAAACAGTTCATGAACAACTTTTAGAATCTGCGAAGGCACATGGAGATTTACGAAACAGACAATTAGCATTGGCACCAATAGTATTTCAAACTGATTCTTTTTTCACAAAAGCCTTTGGTGGCATCTACTTACTTAGAGACTTTATTAAAACCATTGTTGTTTTTGAAAACTCTAAAGCTCATAAAAAGGCTATTAAAGACACTACACATGATGTATTGATTTATCATATTTCAGAACCAGAATTGATAGAGAAATTAAAAAGCCATCTAATCATTGAAAGTAATTTAGAGACTGTGGTAAAAACACCTCGATATGAACGCATCAAAAAAGTAATGTTTTATAAAGAGTTGAAGGATACAAAACACCCAATTAAAGATATTCTTGAAGATAAAGTATTGTTTAGACGATATTTAAACACTATTGATGCTAAAGCTTTAAAACGTGTAAATGGTGTAGAAATTTATTTAGAACGCCTTGAACGTAGTAATGCTTTCAAAATCCATGACTTAGTCGATAATTCATTCTATTTTGCATTGCATGAGCCACATTCTGCGCTGGAAGTAAAGCATATTGATTTAATTTGGAAGTTATTAATCAATGTAGCTCCAAAAGATGTATTATTCTTGTATTGGTATGATAAAGAACAGTTTTATAAGACTTATAAAACTTGGGATGATTCGTTTCAAGATTGGGTAATTGAAACTATTAGTAACAATATTTAAAATTTATAGACTAACTTTATAAAGGATATTAACTAAATATAAAAATTATGACCATAGAACTCATTGTATTTATCGTTGCCATTTTATTTGGTGTGCTATTATATTGGAGAGAGTCCAATGGAAATGGCTTATATCGTTTTGTAAACAAGATTGTAAATTCTAAAGAATTACAGATGAAAGAAGGCGATAGAACTGGATTTGTATTTCAACAAAAATTCTTGTTGCGTATTGTGTATGTAACATTCTTGTTTATTATAGTCTCTTTGGTATTGCAATTTTTCACACCTTTCAAACCTTTTGGAAGTTATAATGGAGTTTCAACCTTTGCTTCAAGTATAGTAGGAACAGTTTTAGGAACTTATCTAGCTAATTTTGTTTTGAAATCAGGAAAAATAGTAGATGAAAAAAGTGAATCTATAACAGATTTAGTTAGCGATACGATAGATAAAGGAAAAGAGATTTTGGATGATATAACCACTAAAGATGAAGTTGAAGATGTTGTAGAACCTAAAGCAGAAGAAGCTCCAAAAGATGAGAAAAGCGCTAGAGAACGCTTAAAGGATAAAGGATTGATGTAGCTGTCATTCCTGCGAAGGCAGGAATCCACTAAGAAATGAAATTAGCTTAAATAATTAGATTCCTGCCTTCGCAGGAATGACAAAATGATATGATTAAAAACTATTGGAATAAAGGAAAAAAACAAAAAGTAATAACTGTTATAGTTAGCATTGTTGTATTACTGTTGCTTTTCATTCTTCGTGATGAATACCAGCCTTTCTTATTATTTATTAGAAAATTCATTTTCGTTATTTTATTATGTGCTAGTATCTTATTTCTACTATTGAGGAAATTTAGAAAAACACCAAGTTCTGGAAAACGTGTTGGGATTTTAGCACTGTTGGTAGTCATTTTCGGAATTATTTACGCTATTGGTTGCTATTATAATATGTATGATTACATGAAGACCTACAATGTATTCAATAATTTAAATAAAGTTGAAATACATGAACTACCATTAACACAAAATGAGCGGATTCAACCATTACGTAATATATTTTCAATGGCAAATGAATCTGTTGGTGAAACAAAAGATGTTTCTTTACCACACTTGGTGAGAGTTGATGGTCAAAACCAATGGACAATGGCTATTCAACCAACTGAGAAATATATTTGGCAACGTATAAGTGATAATACAGAAGAAGTATTTTCAGTATCGAGTACAACACCTTTTCCTAGATTTTCAAATGAGAATAGAATTCCAGTTACGTTTTCAATTGGAGAATCGTTGAAATTCAGTAGGAATACTTACAACGCTGTTGTGCAACGTTTCGGAATCTCAAAACTCTTTTCAACAGAACCAGGAGATGTATTTTATATGAAAAACGATTCCGGAAAATGGGTTCAAGTGGTAAGTTTAATTAATTGGAAAGGCTTTTTCTTTCCTTACCCAACTTTTGGAGGTGTTGTAATTATTGATAATGGAGCTCATGATTTTAATGATTATTTAGAACGCGTGCTCATAGGTAAAGGAACCTTTGTGAGCCCTGAAAACATGAAGGATTATCCATTTTTAACAAGGCAAAATACATTATCTGAGAAGGTGTCAAGGTTACAAGCAGAATCTTTAAAGTTTATAGGAGGCTTTAGCGATCCATTGCCATGGAATATGGAAACAGCAGTAAAAATCCCAGATTTGCCAGATGATCAAAATCAGCAACCTTTTGTAACAGATTTTAATTTTGAAGATTCGGATTCTGATGCATTCAGTGGTTTATATCATTGGTTTGGTTTAGAGCCAGTAGGAGATGAGAGAACCAGTTTGACCTTTAGCGTATTTATTCCAGCGGATGGAACAGATAAATTATATTACTATGATCATGCAACAAAAAAGCAAGGCTATGCAGGTGTTTCAGCAATGCCATTAAAAGTTATTGAGTCAAGGAAAGAGTTTGATTGGTCTGTAAATAAACCTGTGGAGTTCAGACCTTACATTAAAGATATTGCAGGACGTAAACGCATGTTTTTCTTAGGAACTGTGTCTGCTATAAGAGAAGGTTCAGATAATTTTGATGGCTCAGCAACTCCAGATTTGGCATTAATAGATAGCGAATATCGTGATGTAGTTTGGATTGATGTAAAACATCCAAGTTCTTGGGATAAAACGGTTTATGATCAATTAGGTGAAGCTTGGCGTTCTAGCGAAGGTATTGGTTACTATTATATTGAAGAAACTAAAGACATTGATATTGCAAAGCAAGTTTTAGATTCTCTGAACATGATTCCAAAAGTTGATAAGAATCAAAAACAGATTGATCAGTTGCAACGACAGATTGATTCGTTGAAGTCTGTTGAAAATTAACAAAAACTCTGTTAACCTTCAGGAATTAACAAAATTTTAATCACTCATCTTAATCTTCCGTAAGTACTGTATTCATTACGTCTTAATGAGCAGTATTATTCTGTTTTATGTTTGTTGTTTTCTTAGTTACGTCCAAATTTATCTGTTCTTCGTATATATGACCAAATGCCAAAGTTTAATTAAGAATTCGACTTTTTATTAGAGTACAATCGTTAATAACTAGTTTAATAAATTAAAATGTTATTAATCAAATGCTTGAAATAAAAAACGATTTTTACGGTTATAAACAGCAATGATTTATTGGCAAACTGAATTTAAACAAATAAAATTAAGATTAGTAGTTAACAAAAAACAAGATTTACTATTATGGAAAACAAGTCGGGAAGTAATAACAACGCATTAAAAATTATTTTGGGTATTGCAGTAGTTCTTTTAGTAGGAACAGTATTCTACACCTTTAATTTGAAAACTGAAGCTGATAAAACTCAAAAGGATTTAACAGAACAGAAAGCCTTAGTGCTTAAAGATTTAAACAATATGGCTCAGCAATACGATGCAGCTATTGGTGAAAACGAAGTTGCAAACGCAAAATTAGTTGAGGCAAGAGGACGTATTGAAGGTTTAATGGATTCATTAAAAGTGTCTGATAATAACGTGCGTAGTTTATGGCGTTATAAGAAGCAATTCTTAGCGCTTCAGGATGAAATGGAAGATTTAATGCTAGAAAACGAATCATTAAAAGTTGAAAACTCATTATTAGCAACAACTTTAGACAGTACTAATATTCAACTTAATGAGCGTATTGTATTTAACGATTCTTTATTAGCTCAAAACACTGAATTAGCTACTATTGTTGAAGATGCTGCTGTATTATCAACAGTTGCTTTAAAAGGCTTTGGAGTTATTGTTAGAAGTTCAGGGAAACTAATTCCTACTGAGCGTGCTGGAAGAGCTGACAAAGTTAGAGTTTGTTATACGGTAACAAAAAATAAATTAGTTGCAGCTGGTGATAAAGAATTCTTTGTTCAAGTATTAGACCCTAAAGACAATGTTTTAGGATTGAATGAGCAAATTCAATTTGAAGAAAACGTATTAAACTATAGCTTGATTAGTAAGTTTAATTACGAGAGCGATAACCTAGATATATGTGAGTTTGTTGAGGCTAGGGGAAAAGATTTTGAAAAAGGACGTTACGTTGTTAATGTTTTTGATCAGAAGACCTTAGTATCTTCATCTCAATTTACACTTAAATAATAGAGCCTTATTGATTGATTGGTTATAAACCTCAAGTATTAACTTGAGGTTTTTTTATATGGTTTCTCCATTAATAATTACAGAATCAACATGATTTTCTCCAAAAGCATAAGGCAAGTAATTATAACTTGGCACTGTTTTGGTAATAATTAAGTTGGCTTTTTTTCCTTTAGTAATACTTCCATACATATTGCTAATTCCCATTGCATAAGCGCCATTAATGGTTGCTGCATTGATAGCTTCTTCAGGTGTCATCTTCATTTTTATGCATGCAGTACTAACTACAAAATTCATATTTCCACTTGGTGTAGAACCAGGATTATAGTCAGTTGCTAAGGCTAATGGAAGTCCAGCATCAATAAGCTGACGAGCTGGAGTATAAGGAATACTTAAAAAATAGGAGCAAGATGGTAATGCAACCGGAATGGTGTTGCTTCCTTTTAATGCAGTAATATCTTCTTGACTTAATTCTTCTAGATGGTCAACTGATAAGGCATCGTATTTAACACCAAGTGCAACTCCTCCAAAAGCATTAAATTGATTTACATGAATTTTTGCTCTTAAACCATAACCTTTTCCAGCTTTTATGATTCGTTCTGTATCTTCCAGCGAGAAGTAGCCTTTTTCACAAAACACATCTATATAATTTGCTAAGCGTTCTTTTGCAACCCTTGGTAGAATCTCATTAATCACCAAATTAAGGTAATCATCTTTATTGTCTTTGTAAAGCTGGGGAAGTGCATGAGCACCTAAAAATGTTGCTTTTACTTTTATAGGAAATTTTTGCTTGATACGTTTAATAACACGAAGCATTTTAAGTTCTGCTTCAAGAGTAAGGCCATAACCAGATTTTATTTCTAAAGCACCAGTTCCTAGCTTCATAACTTCTTTTACACGTTTTATGGATTGTTTGTATAAATCTGTTTCGCTTGTATTGCTTAAAGTTGCTGCAGAATTTAAGATTCCACCACCACGATTGGCAATTTCTTCATAACTCAATCCATTTATTCTATCAACGAATTCTTGTTCTCTATTTCCAGCATAAACAATGTGTGTATGGCTATCACACCAAGCAGGCAGTACAATTTTTCCCTTGGAATCGATGATTTCATCTGCAGAAAATTTAATAAGATCACTCATTTTTCCAAAATCCACAATAGTGTCATCTTCAATTAATAGATATGCATCCTTTATTGTTGGAAGAACTTTCATTTCACTGCCAGAAACCTTTAAAACATTGGGTTCTCTAACTTGTAGTAATTCCTTTATATTGATAATGAGAATGGACATACGAAACTTTGTTATGTATAATTAAAGCTATAAATTTAGAACAAAATTATAACGTTTAATGCAAACCATTGGATTAATTGGTGGAATTACACCACAATCAACCATCATGTACTATAAGGTGCTGAATGAATTAGCTGCAAAAGAAATTGGATCAATGCAATCATGTAAAGTAATTATTAATTCTTTGGATTTTGGAGAAGTGTCAATGTTGCAAACAGAAGGACACTGGGATTTACTTGATTCAATAATGGAAAATGCTGCAGACAGTTTGGAAAAAGCAGGAGCAAGTATTATTGTTATTTGTGCTAACACTATGCATTTATGTGTAGATGCCATAAGAAGAAAAGTAAAAATCCCAGTAGTTCATATAGCTGAAGCTACAGCTAAAAATATATTAGATAAGAATATCAAGAAAGTAGCTCTTTTGGGAACAAAGTATACAATGGAGAAACCTTTTTTCAAAGATATATTGGAAGTTTTTGGTATTGAAACTATCATTCCCGAAGGTGATGAACGAGATATTATTCATAAGGTTATTTATGATGAACTATCAAAAGGTTTATTACTTGATGAATCTAAGCAAAACTACTTAAAAATAATTAAGTCATTGGTAGAAAGAGGTGCAGAAGGTATTGTTTTGGGATGTACAGAAATCCCTTTGCTTATTCATCAGAACAATGTTTCAGTTCCTGTATTTGATACTACAACTATACATGCCATTGAAGCATTTTATCTGGCTAAAAACGATGTTATTATTTAAAGAATAATTAAGCAATGAATCAAAACTTAGAGTTTCTTAGAAAAATTGGAGATTTATCTGAAGCATCTTTTAAAAAACTGCAATGCTTAGCTACTTATAGAAAATTTCCAGCTAAGAAAATATTAGTGGATAAAACAATTGTTCCAACCAAAGTTTATATGTTAGTTTCTGGTGTAATAACAGCTTTTGTAAACTCTGAAAGCGGAAAGCAATTCAATAAGCGATTATTCACTCCAATTTCATTTGCAGGAGCCTTGACTGCAATACTTAAAAATGAATCTTCTAAAGTTACGTATATGACGTTAACTGAATGTAAGGTTTATGAGATTGATTTTGAGGAGTTTAAGGAATTATGTAGACAAGAGTTTGAAGTAGGTAGGCTTTACGTGAAGTTATTAGAGCATATATTTATTACTTATGAAACTCGTAGTTTAGACTTAATGCGTTTGGACGCAACTGAGCGATATTTGAAATTGAGAAAACAAATCCCAAATATTGATAACTTAATTCCGCAATATCAAATAGCTTCGTATTTAAATATAACTCCAGTACAGCTCAGTAGAATAAGAAAAAAACTAAATTTTATATAAGCCTAAACATAGGTTAATGGATTACGAATTTAGAAATTATACTTTTGGATTGTTCCTAAAGAGATAATCCTAATAATTATTAATAGCTAACTAAATTAAAAAGCAGATAACAATTGTTGTCTGCTTTTTTTATTCTTTAATAAACTTATAAGTTGTATTAAAATCATCAAACTTTATGATGTAAACTCCAGCTAGCAATTTAGATATATCCAAGGCTGAATTTATAGTTTTTGTTGTTTTAAAAACACGTTTCCCTAACAAATCATAAACTGAGATTGAAAAGTTATCAGAAGATAAACCACTGAAAAATAGTTTTTCAGACGTAGGATTTGGGTAAATACGATAGGAGCGATCAGAATAATCATCAATATATAGTGTAATCTTTTGATTATTAAAAACATTAACGGCGTCATCATTGTACGCCACTGAAGCAATATCTAAATCACCATCATTTTCAAAATCTGCAAAGGTAAAAGTATAAGCTTGACTTTGTGTATTATCTATAACCAACTCAGAATTAAAGCCACCAGCTCCATTGTTTTTAAACCAAACAATATCATTTCCACTTCCTGAAGTTGCACTAGACAATACAAAATCATCTAATGAATCATTGTCTAAATCACGTAAATCTAAGCATGCAGGATTAGCAATACTAGTTGTTAAAAATGTTTCTGTATAAGTTGCTGTTCCTGGTACAATTTCAGTTCTTTTAAACCAGGAAGGGCTTCCTGTTAAATCGGTCACTAAAATATCTAAACTATTGTCACCATCAACATCTTCAGCCATTACACTAAAAATGTAATCTTTTGTGTTAACTGATACAGGATTGGTGTCTGCTGTAAAGGAGCCATTGCCATCATTATAAAACACTTCTATTCTACAATCATTAGGAGTTCCATAAGCTACAGAATTTGCTATAACGGCATCGATGTCTCCATCATTGTCAATATCTTTCACTGCATAAGCGCCAGGACTTGCAATTGTATTGTCAATAATGTTTTTAGAACTAAAATTTCCTGCGCCATCATTTGAAAACCAGACAACTTCATTTCCAGTGTATGAGGATACTGAAACATCTAGAGTTGTATTTCCATCTATTCGTCTTACAAATACTTGACTTGGACCAGTTACTGATAAAGAAATTAGTTGTTCTGGGCCAAAATTACCTAGGCCATCATTAGCGAACCAAACCAATTTGTTATCGTTATAAGAAGTGGTTATTACGTCATTAAAACCGTCACCATTCAAATCGGCAATAGCAACGCCACCAGCACTATTTAATGTTGAACTAATCTCAGTGCTTTGAAGCGTAAAAACTCCTGTTCCATCGTTTTTTAGCCAATATACCGAGTTTCCAAGCGTAGTAGAAACCACTATATCAGGAAATACATCATTATCAATTAAACCAGATGAGATATTGTAAGGTGCATTGCCGCCACCAACTGGTAATGCAATAGATTGTGTTTTATTAAAGGTAGTCTGAGAGTAAAGTGAAGCACTAACAAAAATTATTAGTAATGTATGAAGTATTCTTTTTTTCATGGTGATTTTTTATAATTGTAAATATAAAAAAAAGCAAGTGGATTTCACTTGCTTTTTTTTTCTTTAAATGTTGAAAATCTAATGTTTTATAAACTTGAAATTTGTATTGTAGTCGTCAAACTTTAGAATGTAAATTCCACTATTTAGTTTTGATACATCAAGAGAATTACTTGCTTCCAAAGTTGTATTTAATATTTTTTTACCCAAAATATCATAAACAGAAATTTCAAAATTTTCGGTAAATGGAACTCTAAAATTTATAGTGTTTTTTGTTGGGTTAGGGTAGATGCTAAATTTGGTAATAGAAGAATCATCTAGAGACAAAGTGATTTTACGATTATCAAAAACATTAATATTATCATTATTATAAGCTGCTGATGAAATATCTAAGTCACCATCTTTATCAAAATCACCAAAAGCTATGGTATAAGCTTGACTTTGTGTATTGTCAATTACTTCTTCTAAAGCAAATAATCCTGAATCATAATTTTTATACCAAACAATATCATTCCCATTTCCAGAAGTTCCACTACTTAAAACAATATCTTTTAGTGTATCATTGTCTAGATCTTCAAAAGCAATAGTAGCAGGGTTAGCAATACTTGTTGCTATAATTGTTTCTGAATATGTGGCAGGTCCATCAATTACTCCAGTTCTATTATACCATGAAGGGCTTCCAAATAAGTCAGAGACTAGAATATCCATATCCATATCATTGTCAACATCTGCAATTTTTATACTCCAGACGTAATCTTTTGTATTATCTGCAACAGGATTTGTGTCAGCAGTAAAAACACCGAATCCATTGTTGTAAAATGTTTCAATTCTACTATCTATAGTTCCAGGAGTAAAACTAATTGCGTTGCTAATTACTGCATCAATATCACCATCACCATCAATATCAGCCATATCAAAAGCTGCAGGATTTGCTATCGTATTATCAATTGTATTTTTGGTGCCATCAAAAAATGGATCAGAGCCACTGTTAGAGAACCATACTACCTCATTTCCATCATACGCAGAAACTGCAACATCTAAGGTTGTACCACTATCTATTGTTCTTACTAAAACTGGTCCAGAACCACTTACAGTACCAATTGTTTTTACAGGGTCAAATCCACCTGCTTGATTGTTAGGATACCAAATTACGCCTGTATATGTGCTTAAAATAACATCATTATAGGTGTCATTATTTAAATCTGCGATAGCTACTCCATTTGGAAATGAATGACCTCCAGCTCCAATTGCAACTGGAGCAGCAAAATTTCCTGTACCATCATTTTTAAGCCAACTGAACGTACCATTGCCAGATGAGGCATATAAAATATCATCATATCCATCTCCATCGATGTCACCTGCAGCAATAGCATAAGGGTCATCTGAGGCTGTAAGGTTTATAGTTTGAACTAAATTAAATGTAGTTTGAGCGTTAAGGGTTAACCCTGCAGAGGCAAAAATTAATAAAGCAAGTAAATTTTTTTTCATAGTGTGAGATTAAGTTTAATATTCGGTTTTAATTGTTAATGTATATTTATTTTAAATTACCAACCATATCTTCTGGTTTTACCCAAGTGTCATAGTCTTCACTTGTTACATAACCCAGATTAATAGCTTCTTCTTTTAAGGTCGTTCCATTTTTATGAGCTGTGTTTGCAATTTCAGCAGCTTTATAATAGCCTATTTTAGTATTCAGAGCCGTTACAAGCATTAATGAATTATTTAGCAACTCTTTAATAACTAAATGATTAGGCTCTATTCCTACTGCGCAATTTACGTTAAAACTTTGACATGCATCGCCCAAAAGCTGCGCAGATTGCAAAACATTGGCTGCCATCATAGGTTTGAATACATTTAGTTCATAATGCCCTTGAGTACCGCCAACAGTTACAGCTACATCATTTCCCATAACTTGTGCACAAACCATAGTCAATGCTTCACATTGAGTGGGATTTACTTTTCCAGGCATGATGCTGCTTCCTGGTTCGTTTGCTGGAATGATAATTTCTCCAATGCCTGAGCGTGGTCCAGAAGCCATCATACGAATATCATTTGCTATTTTGTTAAGCGAAACGGCCAATTGCTTTAAAGCTCCATGTGTTTCAACTAAAGCATCATGTGCTGCTAAAGCTTCAAATTTATTTGAAGCAGTTATAAATGGCAATCCTGAAAATTGCGCTATATACTTGGCTACCAATGCATCATATCCTTTTGGCGTGTTTAATCCTGTGCCAACAGCTGTTCCTCCAAGCGCTAATTCGCTTAAATGGGATAAAGTATTTTTTAATGCTTTAAGTCCATGATTTAGTTGTGAAACATAGCCTGAAAATTCTTGACCTAAGGTTAAAGGAGTGGCATCCATTAAATGGGTTCTTCCAATTTTCACAACATCTTTAAAATCGTTTGATTTTTGTTGAAGTGTATCTCTTAAACCTTCAATGCCAGGAATTGTAACTTCTACAATCTTTTTGTAAGCAGCAATGTGCATCCCTGTTGGAAAAGTATCGTTTGAAGATTGTGATTTATTCACATCATCATTTGGTTGGATTGTTTTTTCGCCTTCACCAATAATTTTTCCAGCAATTTGATGAGCTCTGTTTGCAATCACCTCGTTTACATTCATGTTGCTTTGAGTGCCTGAACCAGTTTGCCAAATGACTAGCGGAAATTGATCATCATGTTTGCCATCCAGAATTTCATCACAAACATTGGCTATTAAGTTCCTTTTTTCTTCAGTAAGTACTCCTAATTCACAATTAGTATATGCTGCAGCTTTTTTTAAGAATGCGAAGCCATACACTATTTCTAATGGCATTGATGCAGGAGCACCGATTTTAAAATTATTTCTAGAACGCTCAGTTTGCGCACCCCAAAGTTTATCAGTAGGCACATTAACGTTACCCATTGTGTCTTTTTCTATTCTAAAACTCATTGTAAATATTGCATTTATAAGTACAAAATTACAATTTATTGTTGTTTAGTTTAGGTGTTTTTGGGTTTAGTTATTAGGAATATATTGTTAATAAAGCATGGAAGGAGAATATTATAAAACCAAAAGAATCTGTTAAGGAGTATATTCGTTTAGCAAAGGATGTTTTGGGAGAACAACTAGTTGAAATGCTAAAACATATTTCACCTACTAAAGCAGTTTTATTTCTCATTGAAAAACCACCGTCTTTGACGGTGGTCATGTTTTAAAGGCTCTGCCATTTTTTAGTTTTGCCCATCTAAAACTTTTTAAGATGAGTAAATATAGAAAATTAACGCATGTGTAT